>JAABUQ010001214.1_pt1 | contig 56664 bp, 55 predicted proteins | sample 5560001 | NCBI WGS metagenome assembly JAABUQ01 (sample SAMN10711888, study PRJNA513371) | rock metagenome | isolation source: Antarctica rocks | place: Antarctica: Victoria Land, Finger Mt nord | collected 2015-12-18
AAATCGCTTGACAAATGCAACCACTAGCACGATAACTATTTTAGTTCTACCGCACGTAGCAGCAACCTTGAGCTAAACCACTTCACTCAGCTCGGTACTTCTACACACGTCCCGGGACGCTACCCAGCTCGGCCCAATCGATACTATTGAAAGGAGCTCGCTGCTGCGCGGGCCGATAATGGACAAGCGAGTTTCTCAACTTATAGATCCTCCGAGCCGCCGCCTGAGAAGATGCAGAGTGGCTAGCATATACCTTCCCCGGCACATCAAGTAGTTGCAACACAGTTGTCAAATCAGCGGCTGAGGCCAGTTCCATCAGCCTAACTAGGCTCTGTTCTTCGCGAGGATACCAACTAAGAACATCTTCGAGAGCGGATGCGACTTCAGGCCAAGGAGTTGTAAGCTTAAGAGCCGCGACTACGTCACGTGCACTCGCGTACCAATACAGCCACTCCAGACATCTATACAGAGCTAAGAAAAAGCTCCCCGGATCTGCGTCAAAAATCGACTTGCATAACATTGCATATGGGATACGTTCTATGGCAAGCTCCGATATCGACCTTAACGCGCTTGAAAGCTTGCCATCGATCCATGAGCCAGCAACCTCACATTCATTAATACATGCTTGAAAAAATACATTCCACGTCGTCGGGTTTCCTTGGAGCACTTCAAATAGCTGAATAGGCGGAAACAATTTCTCGACTTCTTTAAAATCGTGCCCGCTATACTTCGGGTCAGATTCCCGGTCCGACGCTTCGACCACGTTACGAATCACGAATACGTTCGCAACAGGACGCGGCTTTAATTCAGCTAGGATAACCGTTAGATGAGCCGCATCAACTTCGACCTCCGCCGCGCCCACTGGCGGCGCCGACTCCTCGAAACCGACGGAACAGAACAATATATGACCTCTGTAGGACAGGCACGCGAGGCTACGCGTTGCGGTGAATCGCATTCTATCTACTAAGGTTGTAGCAACAATAAAATCACCGCGATTTCCTGACGCGATCCATCTCGGCGACGACCTATTTGTTAGGCTAACGTTACGAGCAGCGCAGTACTCGTCTAGGATGCCGAAAATCTCTTTATTTGCGCCGATTTTCTGACGCGACATCTAGTTAGAACGCCAGCATGGCTCCATACTGTCAAGCCTGAAGCGTTCTGCAACTAGTACCTGGAAAGCCTCGAAAAAAAGGCCACGTTCATACCGACCAACTTGGCCGACTCGTTTATCGATGATCTCCGCCAGGACGTCAAGTCGCAGGAAGTCTCGGAGCTTTTCAACTGACATTGCATTTAGGTGCTTAACGAAAGCATCTGCATCGGCATCTACAGCTTGCATGCGTTCCCTCTTTTCATCTTGCGTTCGCTCCATTGCGGGCCTGCCCAGCGCATACTGTGCAATCGCTACTATAAATCCTGTCCTGGCTGGCTGGCTATCGAAGATGTTACGCCCCTTATCGAACCGGCCGTTCGTACCGGGATCGAAGCGTGAGAAAGACTCGTCGATTTTCGACAACAGCTTAAGTGCTGTATAGAATTGGGTCCGAAAGGCGTAATCTGAGAGATTGTCAACAAAGTCAATGCGCGAGAACTCGTCAGATAAGGCTTCGCGCGTGTCTACGCTCGACTTTCGCAATGAGAAGGCAATGTATAGCTCAATTATTGCATCGCTACTAAATTCGGCCGGCGCAACCCGCCTACCCGGTTTATCCGGGGTGAAGACGCGACTGATTTCCGGCACCATGTGCTTAACTTCCGCAAGAAGTGGAGAATATACAACTGATAGTTGGCGCGCTAGCGTCCAGGGCACCTGACCAGTGTTTAGGACGAGCATTCTATAGATCATCGAGCTAACGGATTGCGTAAGCCAGAACTCGACGCGCATTGATCGATCACCGACGGTGGAGTCCTCTGTAGCGGCATCGATAAGTGCCGTGGTGCGTTGCATTCCATCGATGATTGAGAGCTGAGTCATCGTTTCTTTGGGAATAATGTCGGCAGGTGACGTGGCCTGAAGAATTGGATATTTTATAAACGCTTCATGATCTAAGACTGCGCCGATTACGACTGGCGGTAGAACGGCTCCACGTCTAATATCCGAGACCATGCGCCCGCGGATTCGCTTCGCAGTGGTCGTTTTAAGGGTGTCTCGTTGTCCACTAAGGCCGCCTCGACTAGCATGTGCATGTTTGACCATGTCCAAGTACTCACGCACCAACATTGTGGTTTGGACTGAGAAGCATTCAGCCCGGTCATCCGTTAGCCAGTCGATACGAGCTCCTTCAGTAACTTATGTAGGAATATGCTTCGCCGTTGATAGCTTGATTTCGCCACAGCAGCAAGATTCTCGCAGGGTCGGACGCCGTCCGCAAGGAGCGCCAGACACCCTGCGATGACGGCGGCCCGCCGCTTCTTCGCTAGGCGCTCGACGAGACGAGAACGCGCAACTTCAAAGGTCTTCGCAGTGGTAATCATCAGTGATCGTCCGATGGCAGCGACGACAGCTGCAATATTCTATCGTGTGGGCGATGCGAACCGCGTCGCGAAGAATCTCATTTCGATCGTCTTCTTGCCGAGCACGCGTTGAAACTCCCAGACTTGACGTTTCGGGCTCGCGGACTTCGCCGACGACCTCGTCCCGGCAGGGTAGGCTTCACGGCTTCGCCCCGCAATACGGCGTCTCCGTTAGAAGAATCGCTCGGCGCTATAGCAGGATTCCGAGCTACGAGGGAAACCAACATTCTCGGCCGGCTCGACTCCTCGAGCAGGCGGATTTTTCTTCAAGTGCCATCGTCGCCGGCGCACCGGGCCGTTGAGTACTTCGACTCCAGGGGTGTTGCTTTAAGTTGTATTAGAGGCGTACGCATACAACTTCGAGCTATGTCGCGTATAGGTCGAAACGGGGCTGTCCCAATAGGATCGCTACTGGCCCACGTAATCGGTCGCTCAAGCATCACGTTTTGTTGCACCGCCTGTCGGTACCGATATCGAGGGGCGCGTCGTAGCGACTGACGGACAGAAGCGTGTGCGAACATCGACGCCGAATTCGCAAGCTAGGGCGCATTCTCGCTCACCGAGTAAGGCGTCGGGGCGCACGTCTGGAGTAAGCGGCATTTAAAGCCATCGGCGATCGCAACGAACCCGAACTCCGGGCCTTTCGCCTCGTGCACCATAACAACGCGTGCGCCAAAGGTGCTAGGCCGTCGTCTCGCCGCCCGTGCGCCACCTAAAGTTAGCGCAACAAACGCGCCACATTTGGCGGCGGCAGACGTGTCCAGTTTAAGTTTTTCGCGCACGTAACAAACCTGCCGCGGCAACGCGCTAATCGCGCCTCATGGCGTGCCACCTCGGTTTCAAGCTTGAGAACGATGAGAACACTGTCTGCCGTCCGCCGCCGAATCGCGAGTCTCTTCTCGGCCTTCGCAACGTCCGCTGTGTGCGCCGCGAACGCGAAAGTGTCGGCGAGCGTCGGAAGAGTACTCGGCAGTTCGTTCGCGGTAAGTCGGACGGCATGGACGAGCACCAGCCACGACCCTCGTGTCGCAGTCTGCTCGGGCTCGATGCGTTCAACGTCGTGCTTGCCGATCTGCAAACTGGGATCGGTGCGTACCTCGCCGTGTTTCTGGCGGGCGTCCGGCACTTTGGGCCGGATCGAATCGGTGCGGCGATAGCGGCGGGCGGATTCGCTTCGGTCGTGGTGCAGATCCCCGCCGGAGCATTGATCGATCGGGCTCGCTACAAACGGCTAATCGTCGCGGGTGCCGGGGTCATCGGCGCGGCGGCCGCCATCATTTTGGCGGCGGCCGATTCATTCGCACTCATTGTTGCGATACAGGTCATGATGGCGGCGTTGGCCGTTTTTTCGCCGGCCGTCGGCGCGCTCAGCCTCGGCATCGTCGGGCGCGATGCGCTACCGAAGCGGCAGGGCCGCAATCAAGCGTGTAACGGCGTTGGTAACGTGCTCTTTGCGCTGATCGAGGCGGCCATCGGACCCTTCATCTCGCTCGGCGCAACCATCTCCGCCGTTGCGGGAATCGGCTTACTCGCGGCCACGTCGATGCTCGGGATTCGCGACATCGATCACGCGCGTGCGCGCGAAGCCAGTAGCGGTCCGGCCGTGTCACTCGTCTTGTTATTGCGCGACCCGCGTGTCGCGACGTTTGCAGCAGTCGTGCTGCTTTTCAATCTATCGAACGAAGGATGCTCGTCCTCTTCGGACAACGTTGCCGAAAAACGGCAATGGGCCGTCGCTCTATCTGTCGACCGGAATCGCCGTATCGCAACTCATATTGATCGGCGTACCGATCGCGGCGGGGCGTAATGCCGCGGACCCTCGGGCGCAAGTCACGTGTCAGCCGTGGCGATTGCCGTCCTGATCGTACGCGGTGTACTCTTCTAACTCGCCTTGCGCGCGCTGGTCGCGATCGAGGGACTCGACGGTCTCGCCGGAGGCGTCTACGATGTCATCTGGGTGCTCGTCGCCGCCGACGTTGTACGTCGCGCTTCAACGCACCCTCGGCTAATTCGCGGCGGCCCAGGGGATCGGTGCCACGCGAGCAACGTGCTCGCCGGTTTTCTCGCCGCACGTTTCGGCTTTGCCGCGACGTTCGACGTGCTCGCCGGCTTAGCGGCACTCGCACTCGCCGTGTTTCTGGACGCTATGCCGGAAACGCGACAGGTCGGCGCGGATACGAACGCGCGGACACAGGGCGGTTGATGAGCGGGTACGGCGCATTCTGTCGTGGAACCGCGTTGCGCTTGCATAAGGCTCGCGCAGACTTAGTACGAGTCTTCGATCTCGTCCGGGTCGAGATCCATGCGCCCATGTAGGACGCGAAGAATAGTAACGGTCATGCTGGAGCTATCGATCTCGTAGAAGATGACGTACGGATGTGCGATGAACGATTGGAGATCTGGGCGCAGCTCCGAACGTTTTCTGCCGCTGGGCGGGAAGTGTTCGAGCACGCCGAGCGCGCTCCGAAACGTCGCCCGAAAAGTCGGGTCGCCTTCCGGGTGTCGCTCGGCGTACCACGCCGCGGCGCGAGTAAGGTCGTCTTCCGCAAGCTGCCCGATCCGTAGCGAGAAGGGCGCTTTCTTAGGCGCGATCGGGCCGTTCGCGTGCTCTCGAAACGGCTCGCCGCCGACCGCGATCCGCAATTTGCGAGAGCAACTGATCCGTCACCGGTTTCGTGTTTCCGTTTTCGAGATCACCCGCGCCGGCTTGAATATCGGAACGTAAACGAAGCAGCTTTTCCTGCCGGTTTCGTAGCAGGCGCAGGCCTTCCCGCACGACCTCGCTCTGATTATTGTAGCCACCAAACTTGAGCTGATCGATGACGAAATCGTTCAGATCATTAGGGAGGCTGATATTCATCGTAGGCATACGCTCAGCCTAACAAGCTTGGCAACGGTTGCCAAGCGTTAGAAACGGTTCGCGAGTCTGACCAAATCGCGGAGTTGCCGGAGCGCGCGCAATTCGATATCGATGAAGACAGCTGCCGCATCCTATGCACGTGTTTACCTGGCGAAATTGCCGCGACGTGATGCCTTGCTACGCGTCTCCGCCGATGAGAACGATGCCGCCGTGCGTCTTACTGAGGTCTCGCCAGTGTCGAATGAGGTTGGTGAGCTGCGGCCGGGGGCCCGAGGAAGATCGGACAAGGAACCGGTGCCGAGACCAACCGACCTGGACTCCTCTGAAGACCGGCGGCGGTCCGTTCGCCGGGTTCGAGTGTGTTTCGCGCGGGTCACGCCCGCCGCCTCGCGCGGCGTATTTGGGCGCCGGGAGCGAGCCGGTGGCCACGTGAAGATACAGATTACGAGGCCGGCAAGCTGCAATAAGCAACTCCTTTACGCCAATAAGCGCTGAGGGGCGGCGGCAATGGCTTCTCGAACTGCGCGTATATGCCTAAGCAGCATGCGCCCTCAGATAACGGACGGCGCGACGCCGCCATTACGTGCCTCCGCGAACTTCGGCCCGGACTCGAAGCCAAGGGAGTCCGCCACGCATATTTATTTGGTTCCGTGGCGCGCGGTGACGCCGTCCAAGAATCAGACATAGATATCATCTTGGACCTCGATCCCGAGCGCCACATCGGGCTCTTTGCCTTCGAGGCCATTCAACAGTTTCTCGAGAGCCAGCTTGGGCAGAACGTGGATCTAGGAAGTATGCGAAGCCTGCAACCTGGTCGTCACGACGAAATTGTACAAGAACTGGTCGAGGCGTTTTGAGTTGCGTAACGCTTTCCTTCGCAATTAATGACTGACGACCGGCAGAAGCGAAAACTTATGAGATATTTGGGTGACATCATTTCGTACGGCGAATCGGTCGCCGGCAAACTCGGCGACGTGCCGCTCGAACGTTTCAGCACCGATCTAGATCTAATCCATATCGTGACCTATCGTCTGCAGTGCATCTCTGAGGCGACGCGAAACGCTTTAGCGTTGGACCCTAGGATCATAGCGCGCTATCCTACGATTCCGTGGGCGCAAGTTCGAGGCATCGGTAATCGTCTGCGTCACGAGTACGGAGACGTCAGAGCGGATATCGTTTGGGAAGCGGTGACTGGCAGCGACGTGCGTTCCGTCATCGATGTAGCGAAAGCCGAACGAAATCGCTACGCCGGCTAAATGCGTCGTCGTCCGTCGGCGTGGAGCGCCGTGCGTGGTTCGAGGGTATTAACGCTTCCAGTGCGTGCGTCTGCGCGTGGCTAGGGCATAAGCCGGGCAAGCCGTTCGCCAACTGCGATTGCCATTGCAGAGATCGGCGCCGCGCACGGCCACCAGCCGGCCAGACGAAACGCCCCACCGCATTGCGATCAGCGCCTAAAGATCGCGGTCTCCGATTTTTCGCTCGGCACTACCATCGTGCCGTCCTCGTCCGTTGATTGGCGTTATCGAGTATCGTTCACATCCTGTGTACTTATACGGTAGCACGGCCCGCCCGCCGCTGCCCGCGAAGCGGTGACATCAAATCTTCGGCGCTCTTTCCCATGATGCGCTCGGAGAAACCGCAAGAGCGGCGTCGCGCCGGTAAGGCTTAAGGAAGGCGCTATAACGGTTCATCACATTGTGACATACTAATGTAGTCACAATAAGCTGGCGGAGCGGCCGATACACCCAAAACGCGGCGCAGCTAAGGCCCAGAGGTTCCACTAAGCTTCTCGCAGCGAGTAGGTCGTGTTTTTGCTGCCGCCGCGGTTTTTGCCGAGCACGCCCATTTCGACCAATTGCCAGATGTCGCGCTGCGCGGAATCGAGCGACGTCTTACCGAGCGCGGCCCATTTTTTTGCCGTGACGTTTCCCTCGAAGTGACCGAGCAGTCGCTCGAGAACTTTTTTTTGTCGCGCCGTAAATACGACGTGCTGATACGCCTTCCAGAACCGGGAGGCTCGCAGGACGTCTTCGAGGATCGTCACGGCGTGATCGGCTCCGTGCGCGTAACACGTTAGGAACCACTCGAGCAAGAGCGTGATGTCCGAGTCGCCTTTTTGCGTGCGTTCCAGTATATCGTAATAGCGTCCCTTCTCGCGTCTGATCTGTCGCGACATGCTGATAAAGCGGTTCGGCGAGGCTTCGTCTTGCGCGAGCGCCATATCGGTTATGGCGCGGGCGATGCGTCCGTTACCATCGTCGTACGGGTGCACGGTCACGAACCAAAGATGCGCCTGAGCGGCGCGTATGAGGCCGTCCATCGCGTGCCCTGCGTTGAACCAGGTTGCGAAGCGATCGACTTCGGCCGCTACCCGTTCGGCTGGCGGCGCTTCGAAATGAACCGTCGGGCGATGGATCGGTCCCGACACGACCTGCATCGGGCCGGCGCCATCATCGCGCCAGCGCGATGGCGCTGCGTCCGCCCTTCTCGCGCTCGAGAGGGAACAGTTCGGCATGCCACCGGTGTAGACGCGAGGCGGTCAACGGCTCTGCATATTGCTGCGTTGCATCGAGCGTAATCGCCACGACACCGTCCGCTCGCGCATCTTTCGGGCCGAGGCCACCGTCGGGAAGCCCGAGCCGGCGTGCGACGGAAGAGCGTACCGCGTCGTCGTCGAGGCTCTCGCCCTCGATTTCCGACGTGTCGATGACCTCTTCGGTAATCGTTCGGGCCTGAGCCGTGAGTTGCTCGGAAGGCGCGGCTCCCAGAAGGGCACCACGGAATACGCCTTGTCGCAAGCGCGCTTCCCCGAGAGCCGGAAGAACGCGGTCGGCATTCCAAGAAAAGTTGGTCCAATTCGGGCGCTGCCAGATGTAGGTGAACTCGCCGAGAGCGTTTTGCCGCATATTCTGCGGCTAATCCTAGCATCATTCGTCACACTTGTCGATTCACCGCACGTTTTCCGGCGAACGAGGCCTTTATTCGCCGCATTTTTCCATCCGTACTCGCGAAGCTCCGAATCGTCGCCGACGGGTTCGTGAATTTTATGTAAGCTCACGAATACCGTGACGCCGCTCCCACGGAGCCGGCGCAAGAGGGCGAAGAGCTTCTCGATCGCGGGCGGCGCGAGCACGGACGTCGGTTCGTCCGAGATCAGCACATTTCTCGCGCGGCATACGATGTGACACCCCTTGGTGTCTCATATCTTTTCCGCTTCGATTCCTAGTTCGCGCCACAGCCACGAAAAATCGTAGGCTGGACGTCCGCTTAATCGTTCACGTTCGGCGTGCCGTTCGAAGTCCTTCAACAGCTCGACGACTCCCGGTCGCAATGTTTTCAACGAAACCGCGTGACGCGGCGTTCTGCCCCGTAACGCGGGCAACGGTTTGTCGAGCCATTCGCGATAGTGGCGCTCTTGAAACTCAGCTAAGAGCTCCGACTCGAGTTCCGGCGGGATCTCACGCGTTCGTTCTTGCTGCGGGCGGCCTTCGGCCGCCTGCGCGAGCGCTTGTTCGACCGACGTATGCTCGGTCAACCGATAACGCGTCGCCCCGGGGCACACCGTTGCCAAGAGTTCGCGGATGCCTTCGGCTCGCTTGCGACTCATCGTTTCGAATGTCAGGCGCTTTGCCGTAAGCGTACCGGTTCCCAAAACGGTTCGACTTTTTGGATCCAGCCACACGTACGAGTCGCCGTCGTCGATGGAAAACCGCGCATCTTTGCCGAGCGCGTCATCGACCGCAGATGTGTCCACAACATCGAAGATGACGCGGCAAAACTCGATCGGTTCGCCGTCTGTCGTTGCCATTGAGGGAAGTGGGCGTAGCAGAATCGCGCGTATCCAGTACCGATTTATGATCGGCGCAAAATATCGCTTGAGAAATCTATCCTCGCGCGCAGCCGGCTCGGCCCTTGCAAAGCGCTTCCATTCCGCGCGCATGTCTTTGAGCAAACCGGTCGCCTCTGCCGGGCCGAACGGGTACACCGCGCCGTCGATCTCGATCGCTCCCGTGGGGCCTTCCATCAGCCGGGTCGCGATGCAATCGTACCGCACGAGGCTTCGCGTGGCAGCCCGTTCCGAAACCTCGATGCGCTCGCGGCTCCAGCGATCCACAAGCGTGAGCCCCTCCTCCGGGCGAACCTCGAGCACTTCGTAGAGGCCCATGCGCGAGCGCGACATTCGCTCGAGATAGACGCGTTCGCCGCGAGAGAGCTTCGCATTCGGCGACTCCAAGAGAAGCGAGCTGACCGTCAGCTCTTCGATAACGGGGCGATCGAACGCAAGCCACGTCGCAAAACCGATCGAACATGCTTGGGCCTCCACGGCCCGCTCTTGATCGGCTTCGTCGTAACGTCCAAAATCTTCGCCGAAGAATTCGATTTGCGCGAATCGGGCGTCCATCAAAAAGGGACTGGAGTCGCTTAGTACGGCCTCATGTATCATTGCGGAGGCATCGTCACGCTCGCGCTGTGAGAACGCCGCGATTCGTAGCGGTCGCTCCTTCGCTTCGCAACACCGCTTATATTTAACGCCGCTACCGCAGGGACATAACTCGTTCCGCCCGACCTTCGACATCCACCGTTTCTTCATCATTCGGTATGAGCTCCCCGGGCGACCCGTTAATAATTCTTCCGCCTCATTTGACGAGGCCCAGCCGGTTGCTTTATGGTTCCTTGGTGGAACCATACTCGATCACGTTGAAGAATCTGCCGCCGGACCTCCATAAGACGCTCTCCGAGCGCGCCAAGCGAAATCACCGTTCGCTCAACGGCGAAATTCTCGCCACGCTCCAGGCGTCGCTCGATTTCGAGGTGGATGTCGAGATGCTGCTCGCCGAAGCGGATCGCTTCGTTGACAATCTTTCGTTTTCGACGACACCCGCGGAGATCGCGCGCTATCGAATTGCGGGCCGGCGGTGATCGTCGTCGATACGAACATCATCGCGTATTTTTGGCTTCCGAACGACCGGCGAGCGCAGGTCCGCCGCTCTTGGAGCGCCACGGCCGCTGGTTCGCCCCGATCTTGTGGCGCTCGGAATTTCGCAACATACTCGCCGGCTATCTACGTCGTGGCCTGTTAGGGATCGAGGACGCGCAGTGCGCGTACGACGGTGCCGCCAAACTCTTGCGTGGGAACGAGCGGATGCCAAGGGAGTTCATACTTGCCTCGTCGGGACGAGCGATCTATCGACGTACGATTGCGATTTCGTCGCCATCGCCAGCAGCCTGCGAATTCCGCTCGCGACGGCCGATCGCAAGATTTTCGGGCATTCCCGAAGTCGGCGCGCAATCTCGAACAACTACTCCGCTGAATCGCCACGGCGGACTAAGCACCACCCGCAACGTCTTTCGGCCGCCGTGCCGCCCTCCGCTTCTTCGGAACGTCTTCCGGCGCCACCATAGCCGACACCATCGGCGCGCCGACTAATCGCTCGGTCGCGGCAGCGGCGAAGAACGCGAACGTCCAGCGCTCGCCGAGTGCCCGAGTCTCGACGAAGACGATCGGCACGCCGGGGTAACGCACTTGCAACCGGACCATCAACTCGCCGAGCCATGCGCCGTCGACGAAGCCGCGGCGTAGCAACTGCGTGTACGTCCCCTCGACGACGACGGCCGTCGTTCCCAGCCGCGCGAGTTCGCCCATCGCAAAGCCGAGCGTGCCGTCCACGAGCGACCGGCAGAAATCGTCCATCGCCTTGCGTTCGACGATCGCGATTGCTTCCTCACCGATAAACGCAGCGTAGTCGCCGGCGCGTAAAGCGACGCGTTCGAGGGGCACGTCGTGTCCCTTGAAGCCGTAGCCGTACCGCTCGCGAGTGTCGATCGCGATCCGCTCGACGACCCGCGCGGGACGCTGCGGAACGCGTAAGCCCGGACGAGCGTTCGCTGCCGATTTGGCGGTCTGCCAGAAGATCATCGGCCGGCCGCGCGCCTGCGTAAAGACGAATTGCGCGCGGCGATTCTGCATGCGGTCGAGGATTAGGTCGAGCACGGGCCCGCGGCGCTCGCAGCTTACGACACGTATCTGCTCGATGATTTCGAGCGCCGCGAGATCCACGCCTTCGACCGCATGACAATATACACGGCTCGAACGCGGCCAAGTCTCGCGCGCTTTAAGCCACGTACCGCCTTCGAACGGCAGGTACACGAGAAACGGCAACGAGCTGTCGGCTTCCGGATTGCGAGCCACAATAAAGGCGTCGGGCACCTGGCTCACTTCGACGGCCGCTCGGCGCAAGGCCTCGGAGGCTCGCAGCTGCTACGATCTCCGAGCAGCCGTGTCCGAATCCGAGCGTCGACGTCGGCTCGCCCAGCCCAGGAACGTCACAGGAACCAACACTCATGTGTGGCTAGCCGTTCGCTACGGCGACCAGCCGTGCGGCCATTCGGCGGCCAAGGCCGCGTCGTAAAACCGCTCGACGTCGTTCGGCAGAATGAGCGGCGATGCGCTTCGCGCAGAAAGCAAGCCGACCGCGCGACGACGGTGTGTCGCGAGCCCGGCTGCGCGAGGACTGCGTTATGAGGAATGGCAGCGCGGACCGACGGGTCTGTGAAGCACGGAGATCTACCGAGCCTCGAAGTTAGTTATGGACGTGATGAACGACCATTCCGGTCAGTTTTCGACCAACGCCGGCGGCCTGCAAAATCCGACGCTCGAAATGGCGAGCAACGATCATGCGCTCGGGTAGATCGCCGATGCGGTTTCACACTCTCGTTATTGGAAAGACACGGCGATCTTCGTGCTTGAGGACGATTCGCAGGACGGCCCCGATCACGTCGACGCGCATCGATCGCTCGCGTACGTTATTTCCGCCTATTCGCGGCCCGGCGTCGTGCATACGATGTACAACACGACGAGTATGCTCCATACGATGGGCGACATTCTCGGGATGGATTACCTCGGCATGAACGAACTACGCGTACATGCCTAATCCGCATGCGCCCTCCGATGCCCGACTGCGCCAAGCCGCAATCACGTGCCTTCGCGAACTTCGGCCCGGACTCGAAGCTAAGGGAGTACGCCATGCCTATTTATTTGGTTCCGTGGCTCGAGGCGACGACGTCCCGGAATCCGACATAGACATCATCTTAGATCTTGATCCCGAGCGCCACATCGGGCTCTTTGCTTTCGAGGGTATTCAACAGTTTCTCGAAATCCAACTTGGGCGGAACGTGGATTTAGGAAGCATGCGAAGCCTGCAACCTGGTCGTGACGATGAAATTCTTGGGGAACTCATCGAGGCGTTTTGAGCGGAGTGACACTTTCTTCTAAAATCGATGACTGACGAACGGCGAAGGCGTGAACTCATGAGACACTTGAGTGACATCGTCTCGTATGGTGAATCAGTCACCAGTAAAGTCGCCGACGTGCCACTCGAACGTTTTAGCACTGATGTGGATCGACGCCGACTGGCCCGAAAGAAAGCGGCGATATATAAAACGTTAGAAGCAAGCGGACGACTCGATCTTGCTCCTTAGCCGTCGATAAGCGTCCACTCCAGGTTACGGCAGATTCATCACTACAACCGCTGTAAGCGCCGCGCGATGACGTAACGGTCGCGTTCTCCGGCGTACTCGAGCGCACGGTAATATGATTGGCGCGCACCTTCGAGGTCGCCGGAAAGCGCGGCGATCTCCGCGCACGCCACGTGGTAATAGCGGTTATGTTTCATCGCCGGCTCGCGCGCGAGCTCCACGACGGCCGCGTTTGCGGCGCCGACCTCGCCGCCCATCGCGAGCGCGACCGCGCGATTGCAGCGTGCTACCGGCGTATCGTGAAGAGCGATGAGCGCGTCGTACGCGCGCACGATCGCCTGCCAGTCGGTCTGCGCAAACGACGGTGCGTGAGCGTGTGCCGCAGCGATAAATGCTTCGTACGTGAAGCTACAAGGCGACAGCGCGAGGGCGCGCTTCAACGCGGAACTGGCTCGCTCGATCTCCGCCGCGTCCCAGAGCGCCCGATTTTGATCGGCGAGCAAGACGATATGACCGTCGTCGTCCGCACGCGTGGAGCGCCGTGCATGATGGAAGCGCATCAGCGCTTCGAGCGCGTGCGTCTGCGCGTGGCTAGGCATAAGCCGGGCCAGCAGTTCTCCGAGTGCGATCGCCGATTCGCAAAGATCGGGGCGTAGCGCATTGCCGCCTACCGGCGGCGCGTATCCCGTCGTGAAAATAAGATAGACGACCGTCGCGACGGCATCGAGCCGTTCCGGTAGCGCGTGCGCCGGCGGCACGCTAAACGGGATTCCGGCTTGACGGATCTTGTTCTTCGCCCGCACGATCCGCTGCTGTATCGTCGTGCGTTCAACAAAAAAAGCCGCGGCGATGTCATCCGAGGTCAGGCCGCCGAGCGCCCGTAATGTCAACGCTACTTGCGCGTTTCGATCGAGCGCCGGGTGAATGCAGGCAAAGAGCAGCTCGAGCCGGTCGTCTCCGAAAGAATCGTCGACCGATTCCGAAACGGCCCGGCTCGCGTCGACCGCGTCGAGCCGGGCCAGGAGTTCGTGCTTGTAGTCGGCGTTGCGCTCGCGCCGGATCCGATCGATCGCACGATTGCGCGCGGTAATGGCGATCCACGCCGCCGGGTGGCCCGGCACACCGTCGCGCGGCCACCGTTCGAGCGCGAGGACGAACGCATCGGCAACGGCGTCTTCCGCGCGGTCCAAATCGCCGAAACGACGGGCGAGGGCCGCCGTCGCCCGGCCGGAGTTTGCGCGAAAGAGCGCCGCGAGGTCGATGAGCGTCTAGCGCCTGACGACGGGCCGCACTTCCATCTTGCCGCCCATCGCTGCGGCGGGGCATTTCGCCGCCCAGTCGAGCGCTTCGTCGAGGTTCGCGCACTCGAACAGGTAGTAGCCGCCGAGAACTTCTTTTGTTTCGGCGAACGGCCCATCGCTAACGACGCGCTGTCCGTCGCGTATCGTTACCGTCGTTGCGGTTGCGGGATCGGCCAGCTGATTGCCGTCGAGATAGACACCCGCGTCTTTCGAAGCTTGCGTGTAATCCATCCAGAGTTTTATCGCCTCGGGCGGCAGGGTCATGTCGGGCGGCATGGGCGGTCCATAAATGAGAGCCAATACGTCATCGAAATTCTTCCCTCCGAGCGTTAGCGGCGCGTTCTACGCGCGTCCGTCATAGCATCTACGAACGAGCCGGAGCGAAATCGACAGCTCATCTTGATCTCGACGGGGCTCAATCATCGGGCAGTCGGCCGCCGGAACGGTCACTTCGTCAGGGCGACGCCCAACGTTCGCGTCGCAACGCAGATGCGCTCACGGAACGTCGCGAGAGCTGCGAGGGGGTCACACGTTCGGCTCCGGCACCGGCCATCTTCTCGACTACGAGGGTGCCCGCGACGTCACGCCTGCCCATATTGAAGTCCGATCGATCGACGGCAACGTCGCCATCTCGAAAACCGTCATGACGTTGTTCTCGAGCAGCTCCGCAGCCGCGTCGCGGCAACTGAGCCGGCAACTCCCTGAGAACGCGAGCAGCGGTGGTGCGCAGGAGCATCCAAGCGATCGGATGATGCCGGCCGATCGGGATGCGAAAGCGCTAGCCTATTCCTCGTACGCGATCCCGAATGATGTTGCAGCGGCGAAGAGCGCTTTGTCTACGGTAGCGAGGGAAGCGCCCGAGGTTATCGCCAGCTGCAAGTAAGATGCGTCATAGACGGTCAATGAGAATCGCTGCGCGAGTGCAATCGTCGCGTCGCGCCATAGAGCGCCGTCCGGCGGGACGCTCGTAATATTCAGCGCGTCGAATGCTGCGCCGATACTAATGGATCGCTCGTGTTCTATACGTTTTCGGCGTACCAAAAGCGCGAGTACGTTGGAGATCTCGTAAAGCCACAACGTCGGCACGAGTGCTCCGTGTCGTTCGACGTGCGCGAGGGTTTCGGCGCCAACGCTAGTTGGCTCGTCATCTAAGCTCCACGCCAGAGCGATAGACGCATCGATAACGAGATGGCGGTTCAGCGCCGACCTTCGTCTAGAAGCGCGCGCACCGTACCGCGCGGCAGTTTAATGCGATTTTCTCTCAGCCAAGATGCCGCCTCCGCAGGCGATGCGAAGCGCGGATTCTCCTGTGGCACCGGAATGAGATGAGCCGCCGGCTTGCCGCGTCGAACGATTTCGATCGTTTCGCCTGTAGCGACGGCGTCGAGAAGCTCCGACAGCCGGTTTTTCGCATCGTACGTGCTGAAGCTGCGCATACGTAATGCTAGCCAACTGGCTAGCCAATGTCAAGTTCGTGCTTTCCTTGCGTTGGTGCGGTGCGCGCCTAATGATCGTATGATACCGGCACCGCTCGTTCGTGCGCCTCGACGTGGATGTTATCTGCAACGAAAGCGCTCATCACGTTCGTTTGGTCGATCGTCTTCTGCTTTCCGTGGGCTAAGTTGTGCCCGAAGAGGCCGCCGAGTCCGAAGGTTGCGAAGCCGATTATCGTGGCGGTCGAAGAGGCGCCCTTACGATCCTCTTCAGACTGCTTTTGTGGCGCTTCGGAAAGGGCGATTCGACCGCCATCCGCTGCGTAGACGTAGTCGAACGCTAAAGCAATGGCGCCGGAGTGACCGTTGCCACCTGCCGAGTCCGAATCGACGATATGGCCTTGGCCGCCGGCACCTTTGCGAACGACGACCATACCGCTCAAGACGACGTCTTCAGCGGCTTGAATTTGAAAGGTGTCGCCAACCTTTGCCGAGCCCGATGATACCGTTCCGACTACGTGCACGGGCAGAGCCGTCCCGGCCGGCACAAGGATCGTCATGACCGCTTCGCTCTGCGGTGACGATAGTGGTGCGGGAGAACCGTCGGCAAGGCATACCGACGGGAGCGTAAATGCGAGCAGTATTGCCATTCCAGCTATGGATCTCAATTACCGTACGTCCTTAAAGCGATTTAAATGGCATCGCTCATTTCAATATCGTTCGAACCGTAGCGGTTTTGGAGCTCCGCGCCCGTGATCGCACGCACTCCTGGCCATGCCGAATAAGGTCGAGGTCCTTCAGCGGCGCGAGCGCGAGATTCCGGGGCTTGCGGTGTCGCTCTGAGAAGAGCACGGTCTGCCGCCCTCCGGCATGGTAGCGGTTCGAACGTATCCGCAAGTCGCATTCGCAGCGCTCCGACCACCCAACGCGAGCGGCACACGATCACGGCACCGTGACGCATCTTCGTCGCCGGCCGCGCAAACGGAATACGACGGTAAGGTTCTGCGTCGTCTAGAATCGAGCACCGGGGAAATTTAAGCCTGGAACTTCGCTGTGCCGAGGCGCGGAGAGGCGTCGAACCACGCTGTCCCCCAAACCCTGTACCGCTTCAACGTACGAGCAGAGCAGACTCAGCAGACGCATGTGATCGATCGTCGCGGCGCGCGAAGCGAGGAGTTGCGGACTGCAGGTAAGCGCGGTAAGCACCTGCGCGCGCGACACGGCGACGTTGAGGCGATTAGGACTGAGCAGAAACTCGAGGCCGCGCGGGGCGAGTTCCGCCGCGGACGTTGCCATGGAGTAGAAAACGACCGGCGCCTGCTGTCCCTGAAACTTGTCGACCGTGCCCACGCGCACGGCGCCGAGGCCCGCGCACAGCAGTCGCTCGGTGATCGCAAGCCGTTGCAAGTTGTATGGCGCGACGACCAACACGTCGTCCGCCGTTAGCAAGCGTGAAGTCTTATCCCGAACCGTCACGGTGCCGCGGTCGAGAAGTACGGCGATTTCAGCCACGATTCGATCGGCTTCCTCGAACGAACGGCGCTCGTTGCCGTCGTGATCGACCGCCAGATACCGCAGTCCGCCTCCGCGCAGCCCCCCGGTGCCGGGCACGACGCGGTTGTTCGCGTTCAACGGATCGGCATGTAGCCGGCCTTCGTAGAACGCATCCGAAACGAATGCGTCGATTTGCGGGTGCATTCGGTACGATGTGTCGAGAAACACGCCGCGCTCGGCCGGGATCGTCTGCTCGTCGCCAAGCAGATGCTCCAGAATCGAGCGATCGGTTCCGATAGGATGCGAACCCTGCAACACCTGCGGCAACTGTTGCGGGTCGCCGAGAAGCACGACGTTTCGTGCGACGAGCGACGTTACGAGAGCGTCGGCGAGCGAGATTTGGCCGGCCTCATCGATCGCGACGACGTCGAAGGCGCCGCGTTGACGCTCGTCGGCCCACGCGAACGTCGTCGCGGAGACGAGCGTGCACCCCGCGTATCCGTCCGCGGAGGTCGCATCGGCCACCATCGGAGCAACAGCGAATGCTTCATACGGCGAGCCAGCAGACGTATCGCTACTCTTATGACAGCCCGCAAATACGAACTTCCGCTCGCACGCGGTTTCCTCGATCATCCGCAAGAGATTATGCAGCGCCTTGTGGCTCTGCGCGGCGAGCGCGACCCGCTTACCCGCAGCAAGCAGATCGACGATCACGTGCGCGCCTGTTGTGCTCTTGCCCGACCCCGGCGGTCCTTGAACGACCAGATAACTCTGGTCGAGGGCTTGCACGCCGGTCGAGACGGCTTCCTTGGTCACGTGCTGAGGCTGTAGCGTCGCCCCAACGGCACGATCGCTGAGGCGCGGTGTCTCTGCGAGCAATAAGGCGTGCGTCGCCGGGTAATCGCGAGCGAGACTCTCGTCATCGTACGCCTTGGCAATCGCCTCGATCGCCTTACGCTTATTGCGATCGTTGAGCGGTCCGCTCGGAATGAGGGCGTGCAGCGCCGCCGCATCGACGGCTTTTGAAAGCTTAATCCGTAGCCTGTCCGCAGTCTCGTCCATCGAGACGATTTCGCCCGCCTGCTTTCCGGTGGCGGGATCAAACGGAACGCTGCCCACGTGGAACTCGTGTTCCTGCCGCGGAAACGTGTACGTGTAGGTTAGATTACGATCGCCGCTCGCGAACTTGTATGGCGGTACATCCTCGCATAGTCGGAGTCCTCCGATCGACTTTCGGTCTTCATCAATAAGGCCTTCAGTATGTGCGATGCGATAGAAGAACTCCCACCACTCCGGCTTTTGCTCGCGACGGTGATACTGCAGCAGATTGCCAAGCAGCCACCGCGCGCGCACCGTGTCGGGCGATGCGCGAAGCCCAGCGAGCGATTCGGGCTCCGGGATGCCTTCGAGCAGACGGACCTCGAGGGCGCTGCGTTCAACGTCCGCCTCCGGCTCGACATATTCGGCCAATTGGCGCCACGGGACCGCAGTCTCGAGCGTCACATTCCGTTCGGCTCGCAAGCGAACGAGCCACTCGCGCAGCGCGTACGTCGAGCGGCAGTCGTCTTCGTTATATGCACGGATATCTTCGAGCACGGCCGGATCTTGCGATTCGAGCCAGCTCTCGAACATCACGATCGAGTCGTCGCCACCAAGGGTCAACGTGTGGCGTTCGAAGCCGTACAGCGCTTCGACTTTCTTTATCGAGTACGACGGTTGTGATATCCACACGCTTTGGCGAACGATCCCATAGAGATCGACGAACGTGCCGGCCCGAAGCCATCCGTCGACCACCGACTCGCGCGATCCGAAGCGCCCCATCAACCGTTTTAGCGCCGTTGTCTCGTAAGGCGCATAGTGATAGACGTGCAGATTCGGGTAGCGCTCCTGTCGCGCGACGACAAAATCGACGAACGCCTCAAATGCCGCGCGTTCATCTGCCGGCGACGTCCCCCAGAACGGCTCGTACGCGTCCTCCGCCGGCAAATACACCCCGAAGAGATACTCGAGCGCACGGTCGGGACGATAGAGCGGATCGCCCTCCATGTCGAAAAAAATGTCGCCTGCGGCAGGTTCGGGGAGGCGCGCGAAGCCGGTCTTGAAAGCCGACTCCGGCCGGAACGAATACGAGTGCGTGCCGCTGCCTTCAGCGTCGAGACGGGCGCGATACCGGTGCTGCTCGGCAGCTTGCGCGCGAAGGTTGTCGAACGTTTCGACGACCATACGAGGTGGCCGTAATCGATCGGCCGCTTCAGCGAGAGCGCGCATCGATGTGATACCGGCGTCTTCGAGTTTCCTTAGTTGGTCGCGGCGCATGCCGGCTACCAGACTCAAGTGGTCGTCGGCGTTGCGCTTCGCGGCGCAGCGATCCCGCCAAACGCAAAGCTCGCAGTGCGGGCATTCGAACGGATACGCATCCTCGGCCCGGGCGAAGCTCGCGAGGTAGCTCACCTTCAATCGCCGGTAGTACGCGGCAAAGTCGGCCAGGCGAAAGCGCCGTTCCTCACCGGTTCCAAGCACGATTGCCGCGTTCTCGGCAGCCGCGCCCGCAATCCGCTCGAGGTGTTCGCTGTAGTTGCAGAGCTGCACGATAAAATAAGGCTTCGGCGAGAGCGCAAGTTTGGTGTCTATGACCTCGTAACTCCACGCCCAACGCTCGGACGGCCGGTCGACCCGCCGTAGAAAGTCTGCGCGCCCCAGGAACGTGCCGTCGAAAAACGTCGCCTGATAGATGACCGGCGCCCCGCGCTCCATCGCCGCGATGCTCTCCCGCTCGGCGGCCTCGTAGCCTGCGAGCGTCGCTACAGGCCGATCTTCAAAGGCGACGAGCGCGTTTCCGTAGCGCTCGCGCAGGCGTTCCAGATAGCGGCGCTCGTGCTCCTCGCCCTTACGCGCTAGCAGCTTCGCCGTCGGAGCGTCACGTATCGGGCGCTCAAGGCCATGAGCCACCACTTCGCGCTCCAACGCGACGAGATGCAGACACTCCGTATAGGCGTTCAAATCCGTGGCAGAATGGACGATACGTCCCTCGAGCGTTTGCATTAGGATCTGCGACGGCTTAACAGCGAGCTGCTATGCATCACAGTCCAATTTGAGCGCCCAGCGCAACTTCAATAATAGAGATAAGAGCCTCTCAAGATAGGCGAATCGGCTCACCGATTTCAGCAGACACATCGTCGGCCCTTGCAACGGAGATTTGCGCAGTTGGTACGATCTGAGCCAGCAGCGGCCCGAAACGGGCTCCAGCTCCGCAGCGCTGCTCCGATCTACGCTTTTCCCTGCGACTGTTGAGAGGTTGGCGCCGGCCTGCAAAGCACGCGCTCCCGGATCTTACGGTAACCGCCATTGTCGCCAGTGCCTGCTTCGCTAACTTTCGCGAGCCAAGCTTACGGACGTAACTCCATCTCACGCCGACGGCGCCGGTATGTGCGCGTCTTCTCTCGATTGCCGCATCGATCCGACGAACACCATCGGCGATTGCTCGGCTTGGAGAGATCGTAAAATATCCAGTGGCACTCGTCGGACGCACACATTTTTAACCGGTGAAGACTGTCCGACGCCGCTAAGCGGTAAAATTCCGCGAGAATAGCGGAAAGGACGCCGCTACCTGGGGCGGCCCGGAGGGTACAGTCCCCGGCTCTCGTGACGTTCACGACCAGCGGGAAGCCGAGGCTGGCCTCGTTCAGATGCGTCGTGGCTACTGCGTCGCTGAGTCTGTCACCGGGCGCGACGTGTAAAAACGATCGTAGCGCCTCGCGTAGCTGCAACGCTTGACGGTGTTCCTTCGCTCCAATGCGCGAGTGCGGTTTCACGAGGTTCCGCGCGCTCATCCAACGCGTAAGTTGCGCGGCGGTTGTCAATTCGTCGGCGTTCGCGTGCGGCACTCCATGGTAGACATAACTTCGCAGATCGAGCGAGTTCACAAAGTCATACAGCAACGCGAAGTGCGCAGGTACCGCGTATTTCTCCGAAGGTGGCATCCGACACCAGTATACGCTTTTGCCGGTTGACACAAGCGACACGATCTAATACCATTTGCCAGTGTTTACAGCGACTACGGCAGCGCGACCCAAAAACCGGCGAAAAGAAATCGCGACGACGTGATCGCGTATTCGAAAGTCAACGTCGACGGCGCCGAACTGCACGTCGCGCGTGCCGGACGGGGCCGCCCGTTGCTGTTACTGCACGGCTGGCCCGAGTATTGGAAGACGTGGGAGCCCGTCATGGAGCGGCTCGCCGGCCGCTTCGAACTGATCGCGCCCGATCTGCGAGGCTTCGGTCGCAGCGATAAGCCCGCCGGTGTCTTCGGACCGCAGGACCAGGCGAAGGACATGCTCGCGTTGATCGACACCCTCGCTGTCGGTCCGGTCGGCGTCGTCGCGCACGATATCGGCGGCGCCGTCGCTCAGGCTTTGGCACGGCATGCTCCGGATCGGCTCGCCGGGCTCTTCTTCTTCGATTTCATCTATCCGGGGGTCGGGAAACGATTTACGACGCCCGAGCGGATGGCTCGCGTCTGGTATATGTTCTTCCATCAAACCGAACTCGCGCCGGCCCTCATCGGCGCGACGCCGGAGAGCATCCGTACGTACATCACGCATTTTCTCCGGCACTGGGCGTACCGCGAAAACGCCTTCGACGATGTGCTCGACGATTTCGTCGCAACGTATCAGGCGCCGGGAAATCTGAGCGGCAGCCTCGCGCATTACTGCGCCGTCGCTACGGAACGCAAGGCGTCGCTGGCAGCCGACGCGCCGCTGCCGGCGCCGATCCTGCTACCGACATGCGTCCGCTGGGCCGAACGGGATCCGCTTTTCGACTACGCTTGGACGGATCGTCTGCCGGAGTTTTTCCCCGACCTCGATCTCGCGCTGTTTCCGGATGTCGGACACTTTCCTCACCGTGAGGACCCGGGTCGCGCCGCATGCGAGATCGCCACGTTTTACAGCCGGCTTGCGGACGAACGTTGGAGCGTGTAGCGGTCGGTTCGACGGAGGAAGAACGTCCTCTGAGCGGACGCGCGATCGGAGGCCTGGCGGTCGTCGTGGCAATCTCGGTCGCGAACGGCTATTACGTTCAGCCGTTGCTGATCGTGATCGCAGGCGCCATAGAACTACCGCACGGTTCCGTGGGCTTGCTACCCGCCCTCTCGCAGATCGGCCTCGCGCTCGGCCTCGTGACGCTGCTTCCGCTCGCCGACGTGTATCCCACGCGACGCGTCCTGCTCATCGTTCTTCCGCTACAGATCGCCGCCGTCGCGATCGTCGCTAACGGCCGCGACGCATTTACGATTATGGCCGGCTTTCTCGCTATCGGGATCTTCGGAATCGCACCTTATGCACTGCCACCGTACGCGTCCCTGAACGTCTCCTCGCAACGGCTCGGGCCCGTGACCGGCATTCTCGCGGCGGCCGTGATCTGCGGCATCCTGCTTGCGCGCTCGCTGGCCGGCGTCGTAGCCGTAAATTTCGGTTGGCGCTGGGTGTACGCATTCGCAGCGATCGCGACGGCATTCGCAATTATCATCGTCGTTCGTGTCGTTCGCCCACAGCGACCGGCGGCGAAGATCGGCTACCGGCAACTCGCTCAGTCGCTCGCCGGAATGCTTCGTTCGGAGCCCGCGTTGCGCACCGCAGCGATCTGTCAAGCGCTCAGCTTCGGTTCGTTCAACGTCTTCTGGCTTGGGTCGACGCTCTATCTGCACGGACACTTCGGGTGGAAGCCCGATGCGATCGGCTATGCCGGCCTACTCGGCGCGCTGGCTGCATTTTGCTCGCCCCTATTCGGGCGAGCGACGACGCGTTTCGGCTCGCGCCCGACGCGGCTCGTGGCGCTTGCGACGGTGGTCGTAGCCTGGGCAGTCCTCGCGGTACTTCGCGGCAGTTTGGCCGGCATGGCAATCGGACTCGTCGCGCTCAACTTGGGCGCGGTGGCGTCGGACATTGCGAACCGCACCATTCTTTACGAGTTGACCCCGAACATCCGCACGCGGCTGAACGCCGTGTATACGATCGTCATGTTCGCCGGCGGCGCGGTGATGTCGACGTTGGTCGGCGTCTTCTGGGCGTGGGAGGCGTGGCTTGGCGTCTGTGCGCTCGGCGCGGCATCGGCCTCTGCTAGTGTTTTCGTCGCGTTCGGAGCGCAACGGCGTACGGCCCGGAAACGCAACTGATTCGAGCGCCCGCAGCGGTCGTCTAAGACGCGAAGCGCTCGGTCCGCGTCAGGTGCGCGGTCCGCGCGCCCAAGCGACGATTCTCTCGAGTTCCGCCAGCGTGAATGCGCCGTTAAGATACAAACGTTCGTCTTCGCGAACGACGCGTGGAGCCGGACGCGAAAACCGCGCGCCCTCCATCGCCTCGAAGGTGATCGTACGCGAGATCGGCTCGTCGTCGAGAATGCGCCGGGTCGAATGTACGGAAAAGCTCGGACGTCCCACCGAGCGCTCTTCGCGATTCGCCGGCCGTGTCCGCGGACGAAGTACGCCCGCGCGTCTCGCGTGCCCTATCGAGCGCTGCCTGCCGTTAAGGACCGCCGGCTTAAGCCTGGTTACGTGAAAAGGGGGGCTCGCATCCGCAAAAGCTCCGCTCGAAGGTACCGCCCTGTAAGGGCGCCCACCGCACGATAGTGGTCTGACGGCATACATTGATCGAATGCTTAACGAAGACGTAGAGTCGACCGTCAGTGAAACCTAGCTCCCTCTTGCTGGGCGCGCTAACGGCACTCCTAACCTGGGACGCTCCCGCTCTCGCGGCGTCGCCAACTGGTCTCGTTCCGGTGCTGGCCGGGCACACGTGGCTCAACGGTCGTGTAACGGACGGCGATGTTCGAGGACGCGTGGTCTTGGTCGACGTTTTCACCTTCGAATGCATCAACTGCGTGCGCGTCACGCCGAACCTCCAACGGCTCTATCGCACCTATAGCCGGCGCGACCTCGAGATCGTCGGCGTTCACACGCCCGAAGTGCCGAGCTACCAGCAACGGCTAAGCTACCTGCACGGCCAGACTGTCAAGGCGTCGATCCCGTGGCCAATCGTCGTTGACAACGACTACCGCATCTGGCAAGCCTACGGCGTTTCGTCCTGGCCGACGCAGTTGCTATTCGATTCCGCCGGCCGTTTGCGCGCTACGATCATCGGAGATTCGCAGGACGCGGTTGTCGATCGTACGATCGCGCGTCTCGTTCGGCTAGAACGCGTCCGACGATAGTGAATCAGACGGTTAAATCCCTGCTCCACGAGCCCGCGTAAAACGACGGACGATGTCTCTCCTTCGTCGCGCTGTTTTCATCATCGTCGGCGCGGTCTTCGCGCTCTCGGTGCCCATCGTCGCCGCCGCCGGCATACCCGCGCACTTTATGGGCGATCATCTCGTCCGAGTACGCCTCGTACCGCAAGCCCATACGATCGCCCGCGGCGGTTCGACATGGCTGGCGGTAGAACTCACCCCGGCGCCCGGTTGGCACATCTATTGGCGCAACCCGGGTGATAGCGGGCAACCGCCGACAATCGCGTGGTCTCTTCCCCGCGCTGTAACGCTCGGCACCACGGCTTGGCCCGCGCCTGAACGCCTCATCTCGGGCGGCATAACGACGTACGTCTACAACAGCCGCGCGACCCTACTCTTGCCGCTTAAAATTGGGCCAGGCGCGCGTATCGGGCAAGACACCCCGCTTGCCGCGGACCTGTCCTGGCTCGTGTGTTCGAACGTTTGTGTCCCCGGGCATGCGCACGTGAGCACGCGTGTCGAGATCGCGCGGAGCGAGCCGCACGGCGCAAATCCCGGCGAGAGCGCGTTATTTGCCGCCGCGCGCTCGCGTTTGCCGCAACCGGCGAACTTCACGGCAACGTTCGACTCTGATCGCGCGGCCTATCGCATATCCGTACCCGCTATGGCGTTCGACGGCGAGCGGGTGACGGACGCGACCTTCTTTCCATTTGACGGAACGTTGATCGCGCAGTCGGCGCCGGAGCGCGTAACGATCGGCAATCGCATTACACTGACGCTGCAGCGTAACGGCTCGGAGCGCGGCGTGCCTGCGCGGATTGATGGCGTGCTCGCGGTTAATGCAACCGGCCGCGACGGGCAGCGCGAGCGTGTCACGTACGCGATCGGCGCAAAGCCTGCGGTTATCTTGATGACGGAACGGCCGCTGTCGTTCATCGCAGCCATCCTCCTCGCTTTCCTCGGTGGAATCGTGCTCAACGTGATGCCGTGTGTCTTCCCGGTGCTCTCATTCAAAGCACTCGGTGCGATCGAGGGGAACGGTCCCGGAAGGCGCTGGGCGCGAGCTCTCGCATACGCTGCCGGCGTCATTACAAGTTGCTCGTTGCTCGGCGTCGTGTTGCTCGCGCTGCGCCGGGGAGGGACGGCGATCGGCTGGGGCTTCCAGTGGCAATCGCCTCTCTTCGTCGCTCTGCTCGCGTTGCTGCTCTTCACACTCGCTCTTTCGATGTCCGGCGTTGCCGAAATCATCATCCCGCTACCCGGACCACTTGCGCGGCGCGGCGGTAACGGGGGCGCCGTCAGTGCATTCACCGACGGCGCGCTCGTAGCGCTCATCGCATCGTCCTGTACGGCGCCTTTCATGGGAGCCGCGCTCGGCTTCGCGCTTACGGCCGGCACTTTTCTCGCGCTCGCCGTGTTTGTGGCTCTCGGCGCCGGCTTAGCGCTGCCGTACGTCGTCGTTACCGGCGTTCCGGCGGTGGCCGCGCGCTTACCAAAGCCCGGCCCTTGGATGGTTGTCGCCCGACGCCTGTTCGCGTTTCCGCTGTATGCTTCCGTTGCCTGGCTCGTATGGGTCTTTTCAGCGCAGGTCGACGGAAATGCGCTTTTGTCATTGTTGAGCGCACTCGTTTTCGTCGGATTTGGAATTTCCGCTTTTGGTTCCGCGCAAGCGAGCGATACCTGGCGCCGCGGTTGGGTATCCTTAGGCGCCGCCGGATGCATCGTGGCAGTGCTGCTCGTGGCTCCGGTGCGGGCCGTACAACAAAACTCCGGAACGAACCTTAGCTCGCGAGACGCGCTGGATTTCAAACCGTTCACTCTCGCGCGATTGGCCGAGCTACGCCGCGGCGACCGTCCCGTCTTCGTCGACGTTACGGCGGCGTGGTGCATCACCTGTCAAGTGAACGACCGGCTTGCACTGGAGCGACCGGACGTCGAAAAACGTTTCCATGCACTGCACGTAACGCTCCTTCGCGCAGACTGGACCAATCAAGATTCGCAGATTGGCGGCTATTTAACGCGCTTCGGTCGAAGCGGCGTCCCGCTGTACGTTTATTACGCTGCAAACGGCAATGTCGAAGTCTGGCCCCAATTACTTACTTCCGGACTCGTGCTCGAGCGTCTAAACCGCGTATAAGGAGGTGTTCCAGTCCCGCGTGCGACCGGTAACGCGGCTATGCGGAACCGTCGCGATGCACGGCGGTTCCGCGCGTGGGACGCGGCCGTTTTAACGATGCGCGTTTAACCAATCCAGTAAGATCCGGTTGAATACTTCGGCTTGCTCGACGTTACTGAAATGTCGAGCGTCCGGAATTTCCACGTAGCGGGCACCCGGAATTAAGTGCGCGAGCCGCTCGCTCTCGGCGGGCGGCGTCATCGGATCGGCGGCGCCGCAAAGGACGAGCGCGGGCAATCGCACGGACGGCAGGTCGGCCGTGAAATCGAAGTCCGACATGGCGGCGACGGAGCCTTCGAAGCCCGCGGGCGAGGTCGCGAGCAACGTGTCCGCAATCGCCTTCCAGCGGCCCGGGTGCGCGGCTTTAAACGCGTCGCCGAGCCACGCCTTGAGCATCCCGCCTCGTACGGGTGAAAGCGAGTTTGCGCGGCGCACCATCGCGAGCGGTCCCGACCATGCCGCGCGCGCGCCTGCCGGGGCCGACGCCTGCGTGTCGCACAACAGTAACGACTCGAACGCGCCAGGATTGCGCACCGCGAGCGACTGGCCGATCATCGCGCCGATCGAAAGACCAACGAAGTGCGCTCGCTCGATCTCCAGAGTTGCGAGCAGTGCCGTCACGTCGTCGGCCAGCGCCGCCATCGTGTATGGACCGTCGCCGGCTTCACTTCCGCCATGTCCGCGCATATCGACGCGCAAGATGCGAAAGCCGGCGGACAGCAAAGCCGGAACTTGCTCTGCCCACATGCCCCCGTCGGCCGCGAGCGAATGCAGGAAAGCAACGACGGGCGCAGCCGGGTCTCCCAAGAGGTCGTAGTAAACGCGCCGGGTTCCGACCGTAACGAGCATGAGACGTATGTTTTGCTACGTGCGACGGAGCCCTCGCTCATCGCAGCGTCGTCAGCCCGCGGCATTTGGCCGCCTAGCGGGGGGCCCCGGTGCCCTCAACGGCTGGCGAAATTCTACGATACCTCGGAAAGAGGCGGCGTGCGGAGCTCGTGCTTGATGCCGTAGCGGAAGCCGATGTCTTCCAAATCGGCTTCGATTCGCTCGACGATCACGTTCGAACGGCTCTTCAGCAGGGCGAGCCAGGCGCCACCGACCGCCATATAGAGCGCGAAGACGTAGGGGAAGTAGCGTACCGGCGGATCCGGGACGGGATAGAAGCTGCCCACAATCGGGACGACCAAGAATAATAGCGTGAGTACCGAAATGACGATTGCGATCGGCGTTAACAGTCGCTGCTTTTTTAGAAATACGGGCGCGGCTACGGCGATCAAGACGAAGCCAACGATGAATCCATAGGCCGAAAAGCTGCCACCGTCGTTAAGCAGATCGGTCGGCCCCAGGCCGAACAGTTTCATCGACAGCACGCCGAGGCCGAGTGCGACGGCCGCGCAGACCGTTACGGCAACGTGAGGCGTTTCGTGTTTTTGGTGCGCCGTTCCGATCGACGAGTGGAAGATGCCGTGCCGGCCCATCGAGAATAAGACGCGGCAGCCGGCATTGAAGCTGGCGAGCGTACACGCGAGCGCGCTGACCAACACCATGATGATAAGGAGCGGCCCTGCCCAGCCGGCGCCGACGTACGTCGTGAGCGTTCTGAGGGCATCGGCGTTCGCGTCGAGCGTCGTGTGGGAAGCGGCGAATCCGCCGACCATTGCCAGGCTGCTGAGAATGTAGAACACGGCCGCAATCGCCACGGCGCCGACCACCGCGCGCGGAATCGTCTTGAGCGGATTCTTGGCCTCTTCTCCGAGCGTCGTACTGCTTTCGAAACCAATGTTGGCGAAGATTGCGAGCACGAGCCCTAAAAACAGTCCATGGAAACTGAAACCTTGCAGCGACAACTGCGGCGCATAGACGTGAAAGCCGGTCTTGGAAAAGACCGCCAACACGAGAATTGAAATCAACGCCATGCCGCTAAATTCGAGAATGAGCATCAGCCTCGCTGACAGCCGGATATCGCGGTAGGCGACGTACCACGGCAGAACGATCGCAAGCGTGTATGCGACGTACGGCCAAATGCCTCCGGGCGAACCGAATAACAGCAGCATGAAGTTCGCTGCGGCTCCGGCAAGCGCGATGCCGCACCCGACGTACGCGACGAGCCAGCCCCACCCGACCATCACGCCCCACGTCGGCCCGAGGGCGCTCGTCGTGTACGAGTACAGCGACCCGGGCGAAGCCGAGCGCCGCGCGAACTGATTGACGTTGAGTCCCACGAGTCCGAGCCCAATTCCGGTCAAGAAATAGGCGAGCCACGTTGCATTACCCGTCGACACGAAAACGAGCGGGATGATCGCCGCCATGGAAGCCGATGGAGCGATGACTGCAACGGATTGCGACAAGACTTCGAACGATGAAAGGCACCGCGTACGTAAACCGTAGGCGCCCGTTGCGTGGGACACCTCGGTAGTAGCGCTCGTGTGCGCGCGCTCGCGTTTTACGGATTGAGCACTTTCGATGGACATGCGGCGAGAGCTCCTCATCTGGATTAACTGTGCGCTAAGCGTACGCGCTGAGTATAAAATTACGAACCGACACATAGATGACGCAACCGCGTTTCGCTGCGACCTTTGGCCGCTATTCTTATGGCGAACGAACGACGCACCTCTGCGGTCGCTAATTGTTATAAGCGGTCGGCATTCGCAAGACGGATCATGCCATGTCAGCAGTCCATCGTCGTTTCTAACTCCCACGCACTAAGGTGACCGGCGTACGCGTTCCATTCCGCGTGCCGAAGCTTAAGATAGGCATCGACGAAGCCGTTGCCGAGGCCGGCGCGCAACACGCTCGAGCCGTCCAGTTCGCGCAGCGCGTCGAGCAAATTGAACGGCAGCTTCGGCGCGCCGTCGACCGTGTGGCCGTCCGTATACATGTTGATGTCGAGCCGTTTGCCGGGATCGCGCCGATTGCAGATGCCGTCGAGCCCGGCGGCCAGAATGGCGGCCGGCAGGAGATAGGCGTTGGCCGCTCCGTCCGGCAAGCGCAATTCAAAGCGCCCGCTCTCCGGGATACGGATCATGTGCGTACGATTGTTGCCCGAATATGTTACGGTGTTGGGCGACCACGTCGCTCCGGAACGGGTGACCGGCGCGTTGATGCGCTTGTACGAGTTCACCGTCGGGTTGAGCAGCGCGCAGAGTCCGCGCGCATTGGCGATGATACCGCCGAGAAAGTAATAGCCGAGTTCCGAAACACCGAGCGCCCCGTCTTGATCCTCGAACAGATTCGTCTCTTCGTGCCAGAGCGAGACGTGCGCGTGACAGCCGTTGCCCGTGTATTCGGCGAATGGTTTCGGCATGAATGTAGCACGCAGGCCGTGCTTTTCGGCAATTACTTTAACCATGTATTTAAAGAACGCGTGCCGGTCAGCAGTCACCAAAGCGTCGTCGAACTCCCAGTTCATCTCGAATTGCCCGTTCGCGTCCTCGTGATCGCTCTGATACGGCTTCCAGCCTAAGAGCGCCATCGCATCGCACAGCTCGACGATTACGTCGTAGCGCCGCATCAACGCCGACTGATCGTAGCACGGCTTCGCTTGGCGATCGGCGGGATCCGAGATCCTTTGACCGTCGGGCGTGGTCAGAAAAAATTCGCATTCGACGCCGGTTTTGAGAGCGAAACCGAGCTTCGCGGCCGCCTCGATCGTCCGCTTCAGCACGTTACGCGGCGCCTGCTCGACGAGTTTGCCGTTCATCCACGCGTCGGCGGCGAGCCAGCCGACTTCCGGCTTCCACGGCAGCTGCATGAGGCTCGCCGCATCCGGTACCGCAAGCAAGTCGGGATCCGCGGGCGTCAAATCCAACCACGTGGCGAATCCCGCGAACGCAGCGCCCGACTTCGCCATATTTGAAATCGCCATGGCCGGCACGAGCTTCGCGCGCGCGGTACCGAAGAGATCGGTAAACGAGATTAGGAAGTATTTGATGCCCCGCTCGGCGGCAACCGCCTGTAAACCGTCGAGGCGTTTGCCCGGCGCGATCATCCGTTCTCTCCAGGGATCCAGCTGGTACCCGCGAGCGGCACTCCCGCCATGGCGGCGGCCTCGAGCGAGAGTGCGACCAGATCTTCCGGCTCCAAGTTGTGCACGTGGCTCTTGCCGCATGCCCGTGCGATCGTTTGCACTTCGAGCGACATAACCGTTAAAAAATTCGCGAGTCGCCGGCCCGCGAGCACCGGATCGAGCCGGGCGCTGCGCTCCGGATCTTGCGTCGTGATCCCAGCGGGGTCGTTGCCCGCGTGCCAGTCGTCATACGCGCCCGCGGTCGTCCCGAGCGCGTTGTACTCGTCTTCGAAGACGGGATCGTTGTCGCCGAGCGCAACGAGCGCCGCGGTTCCAATCGACACGGCGTCGGCACCGAGCGCGAGCGCCTTCGCGGCATCGGCCCCGCCGCGGATACCGCCCGAAACGATCAGCTGCACTGTGCGATGCACCCCGAGATCTTGCAGCGCCTTGACCGCCGGCCGGATCGCGGCGAGCGTCGGGATCCCGACGTGCTCGATGAAGACCTCTTGCGTGGCGGCCGTACCGCCCTGCATGCCGTCGATGACGACCACGTCTGCGCCCGCTTTGACCGCGAGCGACGTATCGTAATACGGGCGCGAGGCCGCCATCTTTACGAAGATCGGCTTCTCCCAATCGGTGAGTTCGCGCAGCTCCGCAATCTTGATTTCCAAATCGTCGGGACCGGTCCAATCCGGATGGCGCGAGGCCGATCGCTGATCGATACCTTCGGGCAACGTCCGCATGGCGGCGACCCGCGAACTGACCTTCTGGCCGAGCAGCATCCCGCCGCCGCCTGGTTTCGCGCCCTGTCCGACGACGACTTCGATCGCGTCCGCGCGCCGCAGATCGTCCGGATTCATTCCGTAACGCGATGGCAGAATTTGATACACGAGCAGGGACGAATGACCGCGCTCCTCATTCGTCATGCCGCCGTCGCCCGTGGTCGTCGACGTTCCCATGAGCGACGCACCGCGCCCGAGCGCTTCCTTAGCCTGACCGCTGAGCGCCCCGAAACTCATCCCCGCGATCGTGATCGGAATTTTTAGGCGCAGCGGCTTCGAGGCGTGACGGCCCCCGAGGACGACTTCGGTGCTGCAGCGTTCGCGATACCCTTCGAGCGGATAGCGGCTCATCGACGCGCCGAGAAATACGAGATCGTCGAAGTGCGGCAGATGCCGTTTCGTTCCGCCGCCGCGTATATCGTAAATACCGGTCGCAGCAGCGCGGCGAATCTCCGAAAGCGCGTAAGGACTGAAATTCTCCGACATGCGCGCCGCCGTTCGTGAAGCGTTCTGCGGGCGAAGCGTCGGTGCGCGCATCAATAAACCCCCAGATTGTCGACATGAAAGTGATAGAGGCCGCGAGCCGAGCCATAACGCCGAAAGTTTCCGACATCGACCTGCCGCGCAAAACCGGCGCTTTCGAGTCGCGCGCAAAGTTCGCGCCGATGATGCTCGTGCATCGGCTTCTCGATGCAGTCGGAGCCGAGACTCGCGACGCTGCCGCGCACGAATAAACGCGCTTCGTACAACGAATCGCCGAGATTGCTCCCAGCATCGCCGAAGACCGTTAACGTGCCGGCCTGCGCCATGAACGCGGACATGTGTCCGACCGAACCTTTCACGATGATATCGGCGCCTTTCATCGAGATGCCGCAGCGTCCCGAAGCGTTACCCTCGATCACGAGCGTGCCGCCGTGCGCCGTCGCGCCGGCATTTTGACTCGCGTCACCCGTGACGCGCACGAAGCCCGACATCATGTTTTCGGCAACGCCGATTCCGGCGTTACCGTTGACGATTACCGTCGCTAGCTTGTTCATGCCCGCGCAATAGTAGCCGACGGGGCCGTCGATCTCGACCGTCAACGGAGCGTCGAGACCGACGGCGACGGCATGCGCGCCGCGCGGATTGAGAACGCGCCAGCGCGAGGTCTCGCTCGAACCGGCGAGCGCATGGAGCGTGCCGTTGAGCTGGCGCAGCGGTGCACGTGCGAGGTCGAACACGCGCTCGGGCGCGACCGCGGGCAGCTCCGCTGCGGCACCGGTCACGACCACGAGTACACCGTCGCGGGTTCGGGTTCCCAAATGCGCGCGGCGTCGATACCGGGCAAATCCGCGAGCGCGCGGTATTCCGTTCCGAACGCGACGTAACGGTCCGTCTCCGCGAGCACCGCGGGCTTACACGCAATCCGGTCGCGCAACACCGCAAACCCGGTTTCCGTAGCGACGAGAAACGTGTAGAAGCCGTCGAGATCGTCGAGCGCGTGCGTAAGCGCCCCACGCAGCGAATCCCCCTGGGCTATGCGCATCGTCAGATAGCCGGCAGCGACCTCGGAATCGTTGTCGGTTGCAAAGCTCATGCCTGTGCGCTCGAGTTCGCGGCGCACGGCGTGATGGTTCGAGAGCGACCCGTTATGCACCAGGCATTGATCGCGACCCGTCGAGAACGGGTGCGCGCCTTCCCTTGTGACCGCGCTCTCGGTCGCCATCCGCGTATGCCCGACCGCGTGCGTGCCGGCCATGCTTGCGAGGCCGAGCCGGCTCGCGACGGTACTCGGCACGCCGACTTCTTTAAAGATTTCCATGCGACTGCCGACGCCGACGATGGCGATATCCGGGGCCATGCGCTCCAAAATCTGCCGCAGTTCCGCTTCGCAGCTCGCCGGGCCGGTAAGCACTCCGTGCGTCGCGTGCTCTGCGATCGAGACCGGGCTGTCGAGCTGCGCGCAAAGCGTAGCGGCGAGGGCGGAGAAATCGTACTCGTCGGGCGCGCACAGCGTTATTTTAATGCGCTCGGACTGCGGCTCGCCGAACACCGCAAACCCAGCGCTATCGGGACCCCGGTCGTCCATGACATGGAGCATTTCCGAAAGCAGCGCGCCGAGCTCCGGCTTCAAACTCGGGTCTTTAACGAACAGACCGACGATTCCACACATATAGTCCGTTTCCAATCCTATGCGAGGCAGGAGGTCGAGGATATGTTCTTATGCTGCATCGGGCGCTAGCGCATCTGGCCCGCGCGCCGATACGGGTTGCGGCTTGAGAGCGGCTTGCGTTCTGCAAAACGTGAGAGCCGGAAGTCGTCGCTTGGAATATCGGGATCATTGCTGCGCGCATCGCATACCAAATCCGCAACCAGCTTGCCGACCGCCGGCGAGATTTTATAGCCATGCCCGCTGAAGCCCGCGCATAAGTACAGCCCGTCGATCGGCGCCGGGCCGATAATTGGGTTGAAATCCGGCGTCACGTCGTAGCAGCCGGCGTAGGACGAGGCGAGCGCCGGGTTCGGGAGCCGCGGTAGTAGCCGATCGAACTTCGTTACCGCCGTCTCCACGTAGGCGTCATCGGCGCGATCGCAATAGTTGTCCGGATCGGCGTATTCCGGCGCGCTATGGTCGCTGTTTCCAACGAGCAGCTGTCCCGAACGTTCGCTGCGGATGTACTGTAAATGCACGAGATCGGAAAAAACGGGTGCGTCGACGATCGGCTCTCCCGCATCGATCAGCAGAATCTGTTCGCGCTGCGCTTTAATCGGCAAGTCGATGCCGATCTCGGCTGCCAACGGAACGGACCAGGGCCCGGCGGCGAGCACCACCGCTCCTGCCGCGATTACGTCGCCGGTCTCGTCCACGACGCCGATGACTTTCTGCGACGACGCATCGAGGGCGAGCCGGACGACGGGCGCGTTCTGACGGATCGTCGCACCGGCGCGAGTCGCCGCTTCGGCAAACGCGCGCCCCGCGAGATAGGCGTCGCCGTAGCCGCCGCGCGGTTCGTAGGCAAAGATTGCGAAATTGGAAAGCTCCGCGCACGGCCAGAGCTCCTGCACCTGGCTCGGGCCAAGCAAACGAACGTCGATTCCGAGCGCTCGATGCATCGCTACGTTCGCGCGCAGCGCCGCGTCGTCGGACGCGGCGACCCCGACGACGTAACCTGTCTGAACGAAGCCCAAGTCGCTTCCGAATAGCTCCTGGGCTCGCTCGAAGACCTCGATGCCGGCCCATGCCATCTTCGCGAGCGACGGTACGCCATAATGGCAGCGCACGATGCCGCTCGATTTTACGGTCCCGCCGGAGCACAGATACCCGCGCTCCAGCACCAGCACGTGGCCCGCGCCGCGTTCCGCGAGCGCCCATGCCGTACTGAGTCCTTCGATGCCGCCGCCGACGACGATAACGTCCGCCGTCTCAGTCACGCCGCTCGCAGCAATCGACTCCGCGGTCGCGGGGAAGCCGACACCGATCGCTGCGCAAAATGTACAAAGGACAAGAAATCTCCCGCGCTTGAACGGATGCTGGGCGCTACTGTAAGCGCCTGACGAACGCAGAAAAAGGTCCGGCATGGTGCAAATTAATCGGGAGCTCCGAATCCCAGCCGCACTAGGAGCGCGCGAGTCCGCCGTCACGCGCTTGCTACAACGGGGAAAGTCTCTCGCTCGCGCCGGGCGGATTGCCGGCGCCGTCGATGATTTCGAAGCCGCGCTCGCCTCGGCTAACCCTAAGCGAGATGCGCGCCTCTGCGCGGATGCCTTGGATTGGCTCGCATGGCTCGCGTGGATCGATCTCGATGGGGAGCGTACGAGCGCTTACGCTCGCCGCATGCTCACCCTCGAGCTTCCGACGACCTCGCTCGCGGCCTTTCGACGCTGTATTCGGCAAGCGACTCAGACACTGCAGCTCGGCGACGCGCTCGGCGCGCTCGCGCTGCTCGAAGAAGCGGAGCAGGCCGGCCGCGACGCCGATCTCGATGCCTTCACCGCGTATCTCTGCGTCAAGGCCGACGTCTACGCGGCGCTCGGTGAAACGGACACGGCGCTCGGTCATGCCCAGCTCGCCGTGGACCTCGCGGAGAAGCGCAGCGATCGCTATCAGCGCTGGCGGCGCCTCGAGTATTTCGGTTACATCAAATACAAGAACGGTGCCCTGCAGGACGCGCTGTCGACGTATCTGCGCGCCGAGCAGGTCGCGCGCGGCGCGGGGCTCACGTGGGAAGTACCGTTCACCCGCGTTCGAGCGGCATGGATCGCGATGTTGCTCGGCCGCCTACCGCAAGCGCATCTGTTGATTGCGTCGTGTTTCGAATTCGACGAGACCGTACGCTGGATGGTCGTCACGCGAGCTTGGGTCGGATTGACGATCGGGCTTGCCGTGGGCGACGATCGCCTCGTCGAACGGTGCAGCGACGCGTCGTATCTCGCGACGGCGTTAGCATCCGGCGATTCTTATACCCTCGGCCGCACGGCCGCCGCCTTTCACGAATACTACATCGACCGCGGCGATGGCGAGGCGGCGACGCGGCTGCTGGCGCTCGCCGTTGACAAGCTGAGGTCACCCGACTGCGCCTGGCCGCTATTCGAGGCGATCGCAACCTACGGCGACGCGAAGCTTTGCGAACGCGCCACAACGTTACTGGCCGCGTTTCCGGACGGCTATCGCATGGCGCGCGGCCATCGGCTGCTTTTCGCGGCGGTTACCGCTGCGCGTGAGGGCGACAACGACGCGGCGGAACGGCTCGCGAGCCAAGCGCAACTCGCCTTTGAGGAAAGCGAGCACCATTACCACGCGGCCCGCTGCATCGAGCTCGCCGGACGGCGTTCCGAGGCGCACCAGCGGTACACGCAGCTCGGTGCCGTCCGCGACGCACACCGCACCGCGGTAACGCGTTCGCGACGCGGCCGGCCGCGCGGCAGCTACGAAGTGGGCAGGCAGCGACGCGAAATCCTCGCTCTCGTGCTCGCGGGCGCAACGACGAAAACGATTGCCGAACGCTTGGGTATCTCCATTCGCACCGTGAAGAGCCGTGTCGCGGAAATCTTCGAGCTCCAGGACGTCTCGAACCGCGCGGAACTGCGCGCACTCACGCGTAAATGCGGAACCCGATGAGGCGCTCCTCGACAGCGGCTCCGATCATTTCTTCAAACTCCTGGCCTAACCCCAGCACAAAGCCGGCGTATCGACCGGCGCATCCCAAAGCACTTCGAGTTCGTTGTCGAGCCGCGTCAGCGAAACCGAGCAGCCTGCCATGTCGAGCGATGTGACGTACGAGCCGACGAGGCTTCGAATTACGGTAACGCCGCGATCCGCGAGCGCGCGCCGGGCTGCGTCGTACATGAGGTAAAGCTCCGAAAGCGGCGTAGCGCCGAAACCGTTTACCAGTAGCAGCAGTTCGCTGCCGGTGCCGAGAGCAAGATCGTCTGCCGTCGCGTTGACGAGTTCGCTTGCGATAGCGTCGGCGGACAGCAATGAAACGCGCCGCCGTCCCGCTTCACCGTGAATACCGACGCCCATCTCGATCTCGTCCGGGCCGAGCTCGAACGTCGGGCGGCCGGCCGCGGGAACGGTGCAACTCGTCAGCGCGACGCCCATCGTTCGCGTCGCCGCGTTAATGCGCTCCCCGAGCTTTGCAAGAGCTGCGAGGGCGTCGCCGCGTTCTGCTGCGGCGCCGAGCATCTTCTCGACCACGAGCGTGCCCGCCACGCCTCGCCTGCCGATACTGAAGTCCGATCGGTCGACAGCAACGTCGTCATCCGTGAGAACCGTCATGACGCTGCTCTCGAGCAACTCCGCGGCCATCGCAAAGTTCATCCTATCGCCTTCGTAATTTTTAACGATGAAGAGGCAGCCTGCGCCCGTATCGACCGCTTCTACGGCGGCAACCATTTGGTCGGGCGTCGGTGAAGTGAAGATCTGCCCCGGACAAGCGGCGTCGAGCATGCCGTGGCCGACGAAGCCGAGATGAAGCGGTTCGTGGCCGCTGCCGCCACCCGAAATGAGTGCGACCTTGCCCGGCGTGAGGTGAAGCCGGCGCACGAAGCGGTCTTCGGCGTCGAGCGCGATCGCGTCTCGATAGCAATGCGCGAATCCGGCCAAACTTTGATGCAGCATGGCGTCCACGCTATTCATGAGCTTTTTCATCGGGGCTCCTTTCGCTCCGCGTCTCGAATCGTTTAGCGGTCATCTTTGAGTAAGCGGACTACGCCGCGCGCGAACTCCGCGAGCAGATCGTCCAGTGCCTTATTCTTCTCCGGACTGTGCAGATCGGGAACGCGAATCATCGCCTCGCGCCAACGCGCCGTACGCTTCGTCGCGGGCTTGCTATGGGGATGCGCGCGCGCGTAAGCGTCGAGGAAGCGCACGCGTTCGGCCGGCGAAAAGTGGCAGACGTCGAAGATCGCTTCCACGTGGCGGGCCGGTATCGGTACGCTGTACGCGGGATTCGCGATTTGCGAAATAAAGCTCGCCTGATTTCCGAGAGCTTCCGCGAGGCGTTGGCGCGTGCCCGACGGGCGCTTATAAAGAACGTCTTGGAGAATGCCTTTGTAGAGAGCCACGGCCGCCGGATCGGCGACCGACGCCCGGCGCCCGTCAGTCACCGGCGCTTGCACCGTAAGCATGAATCGTTCGCTTCACGGCTCCGAGCATCGCCGGAGCGATCGAAATGCTGCGCAGTCCGGCCGCAAGTAAGGCCGGAAGGTAACGCGGGTCGCCCGCCATATCACCGCACACGCTCACGGAGCACCGTGCGCTTCGCGCCGCGTCGATCACGTGGCGTATCAACCGCATCACCCCGGAACCGAGCGGATCGCGCAGTGCTTCGAGATCCGCGGAGTCGCGGCTCGACGCGGTCGTGTAGGCGATGAGATCGTTCGAGCCGATCGAGAAAAAGTCGGCGCCAAAGCTGTCGATCGTGAGGGCAGCCACCGGGACTTCTACCATCATACCGAGCGGCGGCAGAACGCAAGCGGTGCCTGCCGCGCGCAAGTCCGCAACGGCTGCCGCAAGCATCGTTCGCACGCTATCGAACTCGCTCGCAACCGTCACCATCGGGACCATGATCTTCACGTTTCCGCCGGCCGCAACGCGCGCGAGCGCCCGCAGCTGAACGCTGAGCACGTTCGGATGGCGCAGCGACAAACGCACGCCGCGCATGCCGAGAAACGGGTTCGGCTCGTTTGCGAGCGTATAGCCGTCGATCGGTTTATCGCCGCCGGCATCGAGCGTACGGAACGTGACGGGCCGCCCGCGGGCCCACGCTACGATCGCGCGATAGCGCTCGAACTGCAATTCCTCATCGTACAACTCCGCCGGTTCCCGTACGACGAGTTCCGTACGTACGAGGCCGATGCCGTCACACGTTTCGGGCGCGATTCGGCGCAGGTCGCTCGCGTCGGCGACGTTGATCAACACTTCGACCCGCTCCCCGTTCGCCGTCGTAGCGGCAAGAGCGAGAAAGTGCGCGTCGCCGTTGCGCGCAATGGCTGCGGCTTCGCGACGCGCGTCGAACGCGCGCAGGGAAGCGTTATCGGGGGCTGCGACGAGCATTCCGCCGTCGGCATCGAGCAGAACGTCGCCCGGCGGTAGCGTGGGCGCCGGACCCAGGCCCACGATCATCGGCACCCCGCGCGCCCGCGCGAGCGTCGCCAGGTGCGATTGCGGACTGCCTGCAAAAAGCGCGATCCCGCCGCCGTTCCAATCGATTTCCAGAAAACGCGACGGCGCTAAGTCGGCGCCGACCACGATAGCCCCGAGCGGTATCGCGACGCGCCCGCTCCCGCGAAGGCAGCGCAAAACGCGGTCGCGCATGTCTTCCAGGTCCGCCGCGCGAGCGGCGAAGTACGGGTCCTCCGCAGCGCGATATTCCGCAATGTGTGCGCCGAGCGCCGCGCGCCAAGCCATATCGGCCGGGACGCTCGCTGCGATATCGTCGAACGCCGCTTGCACGAGCGCGTCGTCTTCGAGCATGGCGATTTGAAACTCGAGCAACGTGCGCGCGGCGCCGTCGTCCGACCGAGTCATGAGCGCGCCGAGCTCGCGGGTCGCCTCGGCCAGAGCCACATGCAGGGCCGCGCTTTCACGCTCCGCCCCGCCGAACGAACGCACGCGTGCAGCATCGTGTTCTTCGAGCACGTGCAGCGGTCCGCGCGCGAATCCGGGCGAGGCGGTGATCCCCGCAATCTGTACCGGCGTCGCCGTCAACCGCCGCTCGGTTCGTCATCGGTAAAGTCGGCCGCGACCAGCGCGACGAGCGAATCGACCGCAGCAACCGCATCCGTGCCTTCTGCGCGAAAGAACAGCGTAACGTTGCTCGGCGTTTTCATCGCCATCACTTTCGCCACGCTTTTTGCATCGACCCAAGGTCCCGTCTCGGAGCGCCCTATAGTAACGCCGCAGACGAAGCGTTTCGCGAGCTTCGTCAGCTTAATTGCCGGGCGTGCGTGCATTCCGTTGGGGTGGAATAATAAGGCCGAACCGAGCGCGTGCACTAGTGCTTGCTTTCGTAAAAGCGCCGAGCGACTTTACGGTTATTTACGAAAGCAAGCACTAGCGCGGATACAATTCTTCGGCGGCGTTTCGCACGTCGGCGAGCGCCGAGCCCGCACTTGCCTCGGTCGCAGCCATGACCGCGCCTTCGACGATCGGCGCGTTGCAAATAACAATCCGGCCACGTTTTTCCGCCGGCATCATTTCCACGGCCATTTCGCTATTGGTTTCCGCTCCGCCGAGATCGACCAGAATCGCGACGCCGCGTTCCGACCAGGCCGTATCGATGGCGCGCATCACGGCCTCCACGCTCGTTCCCAAGCCCCCATCGGGGTCGCCGCCGCACCACGCGAGCGGGACCTCGGCGCCGACCATCTGACGCACCATGTCGGCGGCGCCGCGCGCGACGTCGGGCGAGTGCGAAACGACGACGATGCCGACGTTTCCGGCGCCCGCACCGCTATCGTGAACGCCTGCGTTCATTGCAGCTCCGGCGGTAGCGGCGTCAAGCTCGAGACGGCGGCCGCAATCAGCAGCTCGCTCGAGCGCGCACCCGGATCCATGTGGCCGATGCTTCGTTCGCCTAAGAACGCCGCCCGGCCGCGCTGTGCCCGCATCGGGACGGTTGCGGCAGCGGCGGCGGCGGCGCGTTCGACGAGGCGCGAGAGCACGTCGTCGCCGCCCGCACGCAGTTCCGTCGCGACCGGCACGAGCACGTCCAATAGCGTCTTCTGCCCGACGTCGGCTTTGCCGCGCGCGCGAACTGCCGCGACCGCAGCATCGCAGCAATCGACGAAACGCTCGCGGGAGAGCGGCTCGGCCGCCGCCAGCCGTTCGCCGAGCGTCATGAAGAACGTACCGTACAGAGGTCCGGACGCCCCGCCCACGCTCATGACCAGCCGTTTTCCGGCGGCCTTCAGTGCCGCCCCGAGCGGCAGCAGCGCCAAGTCGTCGATCTCGAGCGCGACGGCTTTGAATCCGCGCGCGAGGTTGATGCCGTGGTCGCCGTCGCCGATGGCGCGGTCGAGGTCGGTTAATTCCGTCCCGTGCGCGATGACGGTCGCCACGAGAGCCTCGAAAAGCCGCCGCGTGGCCGCCTCGCCCTGGGCGACGATCGACCGCGCCTCGTGCTGCTCAGGCATTGATACGCGCTCCGGCGGCATTGAAATACAGCGCACCATCGAGTTCGATCGACGCCCGGTCGCCCGGTTTCCAACGCTGTTCCGGAGGCGCCAGCGTTACGAGTTTCTGACCGTTCCAATCGAGATGCAAATGACTCTCGTTGCCGAGGTGTTCGACCATCACGAGGCGCGCCGGCCCATCTTCCGTGGGCGAAATCTGCAGGTGTTCGGTTCGGGCGCCGACGAGCGTGGCGCCCGCCGGGATGCGGCCGCTCGCCGCGAGCAACGGCGCCGGAAAAAAGTTGATGCCGGGCGTTCCGAGGCGCGCGGCAACGTAACTGTTGACCGGAGCTTCGTAAATCTCGCGCGGCGTCCCGATTTGGACGAGTCTGCCGCTATCGAGAATGCCGATGCGGTTTGCCATCGTCATCGCTTCGGTTTGATCGTGAGTAACGTACAAGATGGTCGCTCCGAGATCCGTTTGAATGTGCTTGAGTTCGATGCGCAGTTCCGCGCGCAGCTTGGCATCGAGTGAAGAGAGCGGTTCGTCCATCAGATAGATTGCGGGACTGCGGACCAGCGCCCGGCCGATCGCCACGCGCTGCATTTCGCCACCGGAGAGGCGGGTGGCGGAACTGCCGAGTTTGTGATCGATGCGGACCAGCCGCGCGACTTCGTTCACGCGTTGCGCGATGTCGGCCTCGGTCATATTCCGCACGGGCGCCCGCAGCGGAAAGGCGAGATTCTCGGCGACCGTCAGATGCGGGTAAAGTGAATACTGCTGGAAGACGAACGAAACGTCCCGCATCGCGGGCAGTTCGCGCGTAACGTCGCGTCCACCGATGGTGACGGTCCCCGCGTCCGGCCGCTCTAAACCCGCAACGGTTCGCAGCAGCGTCGTCTTCCCGGCTCCGGTCGGACCGAGCAGAACGATAAACTCGCCATCGGCAATTGCTAAGCTTACCCCGTCGACGGCCACGATCGAACCGAACCGTTTGGTCACCGCATCGAGCGTAATATCCGCCACCGCTATGCTGCCCGGGCGAACAACGCGCTCTGCAGCGCGCGGCCGGATACCGTATCGAAGAGCACCGAACGGTCGTCCGAAAAGCGGAGACCGACGGGTTCCCCAGGCCGCACGCGCAGCGTCGAAGCGACGCGCGCCTTTACGCGGCCGCTCTCGGTATCGATCGTGACGACTTGCAACGTGCCCATATACTCCGTCCCGAATACGACGCCGCGGACGCCGCCCTCTGCGACCAGCCGAACGTGTTCGGGACGCACGCCGAGGGCCAGTTGACCGTCGCTCACGCCTTCGAGCAGCATCGGTATCGGGACGGCCTCGTCGCCGAGCCGGACCTTGCCCGCTCCACGTTCGAGGCTGCCGCCGAAGCGTAAGAAATTCATTGCCGGGTTCCCGATAAAGCCCGCGACATGCATCGTGCGCGGCCGATCGTAGATCTCTTGCGGCGGCCCGATTTGATCGACGACACCGTGGTTCATCACCGCGATCCGATCGGCCATCGACATCGCTTCGATTTGATCGTGCGTCACGTACACCGTCGTCGCGGCGATACGTTCGTGCAGCGCGCGCAACTCGACGCACATGAGCCGGCGGAATTCGGAATCGAGTGCGCCGAGCGGCTCGTCCATCATGAAAGCCTTGGCCTCGCGCACGACGGCGCGACCGAGTGCAACGCGTTGGCTATCGCCGCCGGCGAGACCGCGCACGGGCCGGTCGAGCAGATGCTCGATCTGCAACAGTTTCGCGACCTCCTCGACGCGCCGCTTCACCTCGCCGCGCGCGACACCCGCACACACGAGCGGAAATCCGATGTTGGCGCGCACGTTGAGGTGCGGATAGAGGGCAAAGAGCTGAAAGACGAAGCCGATATCGCGCTGCGACGCGCGCTTGGAGGTCACGTCCTCGCCGTCCAGCAGCACGTTACCCGACGTCGGCAATTCGAGCCCGGCGATCATCCTCAGCGTCGTCGTTTTTCCGCACCCAGACGGTCCGAGCAGAACGAAAAACTCGCGATCGATGACGTCGAACGTCGATTCGCGCACGGCGATGAAGTCGCCGAAGCGCTTCTGCACGCGTTCTAATGCGATTGCTGCCACGACTTACTCCGGAAAGTGACTGGTGACGAGAAAGGCGAGCGTCCCGGCGAGAATGACCGCGAACGACCAGGAATACACGGCGAGCGAAAACGGCTGCATCAACATAAAGATGCCGATGAAGATCAGCGCGGTCGAGCCGTTTTCCCATGGAGCGCGGCGGAAGGTCCGCCGCGTCATTTGCGCACCGCCCCGAACGTGATGCCGCGTAAGAGATGTTTGCGCAGCAACACGGTAAAGATCAGAATCGGGATGAAAAATAAGGTCGTTCCCGCTGCTACCGCCGGCCAATCTTGACCTCCCTCACCGATGATAAACGGGATGAATGGGGGCATCGTCTGCGCGTTGCCGCTGGTCAGCAAAAGTGCGAAGGCGTACTCGTTCCAAGAGAAGATCAAGCAAAAGATCGCCGTCGCCGCGATCCCGGTCATCGCCTGCGGTAAGACGACTTTTCGAAACGAAGCGAAGCGCGTGTAGCCGTCGACCATCGCGGCTTCTTCGTACTCGCGCGGGATCTCGTCCATAAAACCTTTGAGCAGCCACACCGCGAGCGAAACATTCACCGCCGTATACAACAGAATCATGCCGACGTGCGTATCGGTCAAGTTCAGCTGCCGGTACATCAGATAGATCGGAATCGCGACGGCGATCGGCGGCATCATGCGCGTCGAGAGAATAAAGAAGAGCAGATCGCCAGCCAGCGGAATCTTGAAGCGCGAAAACGCGTAGGCCGCGAGCGTTCCCAGGAAGACGGCTGTGAACGTCGAGCCGAACCCGATGACGATCGAGTTCAAATAGCGCGGAACGAATTTCGAGGGCCCGACGATGACCATGTTGCGCGAACGGATGAGCCGGTCGTACCAGGTCGTTGCCGGTCTGAGTGTTTTCATGTACTCCGCGGGCTGCCGCGAACGCTCAGTGAAAAGATTCACATAGCCTTCGAGGGAGGGCCTGAACACGATCTTGGGCGGATACGAAATTGCGTCTTCCTGCGTTTTAAAGCTCGTGGCAACGATCCACAGGAGCGGCGCAAGCGTTAGGATCGTGTAGAGGATGACGACGGCCGCCGAGGCGGCTTTGACGCGCGGAGAGGCCTCCACGATGGAGTGCGCGGTATTCTTGGCGTTCATCGTTCTTTCACCCGGTTGAGCACCTTGACGTAGATATTGGCCGCGGCAAAGACCGTGACGAATAAGATCACAGCGAGCGCGGAGGCGTAACCCGTCTCCCATTTCTCGAAAGCGGCGCGCTTTAGCGTGATCGAGACGGTCTCGGTAACGGAGCCCGGCCCTCCGGACGTGAGCAGATTTACCATATCGAACATCTTGAAGTTCTCTATCACCCGAAACAACACCGCGAGCATCAAGAATGGTAGAACCATCGGTAAGGTAATCGACCAAAAGCGCCGCCAGGGCGAAGCCCGGTCGACTTCCGCTGCTTCGTAGATGTAATCGGGGATCGAGCGCAAGCCGGCAAGACAGATGAGCATCACGTAGGGCGTCCACATCCAGGTATCGACGAGCACGATCGTCCACGGCGCGAGCGCGACGTCGCCGATCATTTGAAACGACGCCGGATCGACGTGCAGGATGAAGCCGGCGATATAATTGAAGAGCCCGGTTTGAGGTTGGAACAGAAACGTCCAGAAGTTTCCGACCACGGCCGGCGACAACATCATCGGCAGCAGAATCAGCGTGGTCCACAGGCTGTGGCCGCGAAATTGCCGGTTGATCAGCAACGCTAAGCCGAAGCCGAGCAAAACCTCGAGCGTCACGGACCAAAAGACGAAATGCGCCGTAACCTGCATCGCGGCCCAAATATCGCGGTCGCTCAAGATGTCTTGGTAATTGCCGAGCCCGACGTTATGGGTCGGTATGTACTGCGCGTTCGAGCGAAAGTTGGTGAACGACAGCCGGATCGTCCATACGAGCGGGAAGATGTTGATCCCGAGCAACAGCACGACCGAGGGCGTGATGAAGAGCCAAGCGATAGCACGATCCGACAGTCCGGAAACCCGCTTCGCAAGCCCGGGCGGGGTCGCCGCAGCGAGCTCGCCCAAGGCTTTCGAGGCCGTCATTACTTGAGCTTGCCTTCTTCTTTGAACGTCTTCGTCCAGTCGGCCACCAGCTCGTCCAGGGCCTCCTGCGCCGTGCCTTTATCGGCGACGACGTAATCGTGCACGCGCTTCTGCATATCCAGCAGCAGCGACGCGTATGAAGGTTCGGCCCAGAAGTCTTTTACGATACCCATCGATTCGAGAAAGTTGGGCGCAAACGGCGCGCTCTTGGGGAAGCTCGGATCCTGAACGACGGATTTGGCGGCCGAATATCCGCCAAGCTTCCACCACTTTTTCTGAACGCTCGGCTGGGCGAACCATTTGATATACGACAGCGCGTCGTCGCGATGATCGGAATACGAAACGACGGAAATACCCTGGCCTCCAAGCTGGGTCCAATGCTGCTTCTCACCGGGATTGGTAAAGAAGCCGATCTTGGCGCCGCCGACGTTGGGATCTTTGTATAAGCCCGGGAAGAACGCGAACCAGTTCATTTGCATGGCGACCTGTCCCGACTTGAACGCATCGAGCCCCTCGGTCATGTAAGCGTTCGTCATGCCGGGCGCCGTGCAACATTTATACAATGACTTATAAAACTCCAGTCCTGCGACGGCACCTTTGGAATTTACGAAGCCGTCCATCTGATACGGCTTCTTCGGGTTGCTATATTCGAAACCGTAATCATACATAACGTTGGTAACGCCCATCGTGATGCCTTCGGAGCCGCGTTCGGTGAAGATATACGCGCCGTACACCTTCTTTCCGTCGATCGTCCGGTTTTGGAAAAACATCGCGATGTCTTTGAGTTGATTCCAGGTCTTGGGCGGCCCGAGTTCGCGCCCGTATTTCTTTTTGAACTCCGCGCGTAGCGCGGGGCGGGCGAACCAGTCTTTGCGATACGTCCAACCCACGGCATCGGCCATCGCCGGCAACGCCCAATAGTTCGGCGTATTCTTGGGCCACTCGGAATAGCCGAGAACCGTAGCCGGCATGAAGTCGTTCATCGAGATATGATTCTTGTTGAAGAACTCGTTGAGTTTCACGTAGTGGTGGTTCTCAGCCGAGCCGCCGATCCACTGACTATCGCCAATGATCAGGTCGCAAAGCTTACCGTGTGAATTGAGTTCGTTTATGAATCGGTCGGCGTAACTGGTCCACGGAACGAACTCGTATTTCATAGAAATGCCGCTTTGCGCTGTGAAGTCTTTGTCGAGCTCGACTAAAGCATTTGCCGGGTCCCACGCCGCCCAGCAAAGGGTCAGTTCTTTGGCCTGCACTTGTGCGCTCGTGGCGACGAATAACGCTCCGCCCAGCACGATCGCCGCAAAAAGCGCGCGCAGTTTGCCCATGGTTGCCTCCTCGGAAGAACGGCACGCACTGCTTCGACAAATGATGCGTGCGGAAAACGAACCTCATTCCGAACGCCCGCAAGTGAACACGCGGCCGAAGTGCGATAAACGAACATCTGAGCGCGGTTACGACCGCCTCGAAAAAGGTTCCACCAAAAGACGAGCGCTGCGGAAACCGCTTTCCTTTAGTTTAGTTACATTAAGCTTAAGTTCGCCGGCCTGTCAAGAGTGCGAATTGCGATTCTGTGGGCGTCGGTGGAAGCACGAACGAACGTATCCAGAGCCGTCCCGAGTCGACGGCGCCATTCGTGAGCCGGAAGCTCGGAGTGACCGATCGCTAAAGGCTTTCTCCCCGGTTGCGCTTCGGCTCGCGCCCGATGCAGCCGTGGCGTTCGCGGCGGTGGTCGTCGCCCGGGCAGTCAGCGCGGCACTTCGCGGCTCAACGCTGCGTACACGATCGTCATGTTCGTCGGCGGTGCGGTCATGTTGGCATCGGTCGGCATCTTCTGCGCGTGGGACGCCGGCGTGGCGTCTGCGCGCCCGGCGCGGCATCGTCCTCTGCTCATGTCTTCGTCGCGTTTCTAGCGCAACGGCGTACGGCTATGAAGCGTTGCATTTAACAACATGCGCTGTCGGCGCCGTTATCGGGAAAGGTCACGTATGTACCCGAGTTCCGTAGCCCAGACAAACCATATCGCACCGGCGCCGCGCCGCGTGCGGGGCTTTGCCGGCGGTCGTAGCGCGTTCGATACGACGCACGCGATCTACGTCTGGGAGTGGCCTCCCTACCCGCAGTATTACGTTCCGCGACAGGACGCCGATATGGCGTTACTCGCTGCCCACGGCAAGCCACGCCACACGCCGCAAGGAACGGCGCAGACATACGAGCTCCGCGTGAACGGCGCGACACGCTCGAACGCGGCTCGACTCATCCTCGATTCGCCGATTGCTGAAGTCGTCGATACCGTACGATTTACGTGGGACGCGCTCGACCACTGGTTCGAGGAAGACGAAGAGATCTTCGTCCATCCGCGCGACCCGTATACGCGAGTCGATGCGCTACGTTCCCGCCGGACCGTCCGCGTCGAACTCGACGGTGTCGTGCTGGCCGAGTCGCCCGCGTCGGTCATGGTTTTCGAAACGGCTCTGCCCACACGCTACTACCTCGACCGCAGCGACGTGCGCTTCGACATGCTCGTCCCGAGCGAGACGCGGACCGAGTGCCCCTACAAGGGTCGCACGACCGGCTATTGGTCGGTCGCTATCGGTGATAAGCGCACCGCGGACGTGGCGTGGTCCTACGCCTTTCCGACACGACAACTTCTCCCGATCACCGGCCTCGTCGCGTTTCTCAACGAGAAAGTCGATATCTTCATCGACGGTGTAGCGCAGCCGCGACCCGTAACGCACATGAGCTAGTGCTAAGCACTAAAACGCGTAGCGTTCGACGGCATCCATATTCCAGGCGATCCCCGAACCCGGCCCGTCAAGCGGTACCGCGAGGCCGTCCACGATCCGCAGCGGTTCCCCGAGAATCGGATTGGCCCAATCGACGTACTCGAGGTAATGTCGCGTCGGCGTTACGGCCATGAGTTGCACGCTCACTTCCGGGAAGAGGTGCGTCGACATCGGTAAATCGTGCGCAGCTGCGAGCGCTGCCGCGTCGAGCCAACCGCTCACGCCCCCGATACGCTCGACATCCGGCATCACGAGGTCGCACGCATGGGCGGCGATCGCGCGTTCCATGCCGCGCAAGCCCGCGAAATTCTCGCCGAGTTGGATCGGCGTCGCGAGCGCCGTGGCGAGCTGTGCGTTGCGCGCACCGTCGTCGTGGCGCATCGGCTCTTCGATCCACGCCAGACCTTCGCCGTCGAGCGCACGCCCACGGCGCAGCGCTTCATCGAAGGTCAAACTTTGATTGTAATCGCTCATCAGCGTCACGTCCGCGCCGACGCGTTCACGAACCGCACGCACGGCGGCCACATCGTCGTCCGGCGTTTCGTAGCCCAGGCGGATCTTCAGCGCACGGAAACCATCCTCGACTAAGCTCTCGGCTTCGGCCGTCAGGTCGTCCGCCGGCATGGGACTCAAACCGTTGCTGTTATACGCGACGATCGGTCGCGGCGTCCCGCCGAGCAGCGTCGCGAGGGGCAACTCGCACGCGATCGCAAGCGCGTCCCAACACGCCATGTCGAATCCGGCCGTCACGAAACGCGCGAGGCCTTCGTGCCCGACGAGGCGATAGCGCACCCCAAGCTCCGTCGCGCGCTCGCGCGGTGCGAGCGGCCGGCCGACGACGGCCTCCGCAACGTCGTCGAAGAGCGCGACCGCGGCGCGCGCGAACGCTTCGCGATACGTGAATAGATAGGCGCGACCGACGCTGCCGTCGGACGCCTCGCAGTCAACGAGCACGAGCCGGATCCGCTCGATGGAACCGCTGCGCGTGCGCAGCGGACGGCGTATTGGAACCGAAACCGCGCGAGCCCGAACGCCCTCAACGCGCAGCTCTGCGTTCACGCGGGTTGCCCCGCGGGCGTCCCGTCGATGAACGGCGCGAGCGCGTCGAAGATGACGCGGTTCACGGGGGTCGGCACGCCGAACTCGCGGCCGAGATCGACGACCGTACCCGCAAGCCACGGCAACTCCAGACGATGGCCTCGCGCGAGATCGCCCGCCATGGACGAGCTCATCGTCCATGGCAAACCGTCGGCGAATGCGATCCGAGCTTCCGCGAACTCGGGCGAGAGCGCGACGCCCTTCGCCCGCCCGACGGCGACCACTTCGCGCATCGCGTCGAGTGCGAGCGCACGCGATTGCGCGTTCGTGCGGATCGGTCCGATCGGGAGCCGCGTGATCGACGTGAGCCCGCTGAGCGCGCACAAGAAGACGAATTTTTCCCAAATCGCGACGGTGATATCGGGCGCGATCGCCGCGTCGATGCCCGCCTCCGCACATACCGCATGGAACGCTTCGATCCGCGCGGAACGCGTGCCGTCGAACTCACCGAAGACGAGCCGCGCGAGCGTTCCCGTGTGGGCGATGACGCCCGGACTCGTGATCGCCGCGGCGATGTACGAGGCTCCGCCGACGACGTGCGCTCGGCCGAGAACGGCCGCTATGACATCGTCCTTGACGACGCCGTTCTGGAACGAAACGACGGCCGTGTCGGAACCGATGAGCGGCCGGATCTGCTCGGCGGCAACTGGCGTATCCCAAAGCTTAACCGCGAAGAGCACGACGTCGGCCTGACCGATCGTCGCCGGATCGTCCGTTGCTTCCACGCGGAGCGTCTCCGAGGCGCCCCCGCTTTCTATCGTGAGACCGTGCCGGCGGATCGCGTCCAAGTGCGCGCCGCGCGCGATGAAGGCGACGTCGTGCTCCGCTCGCGCGAGGCGCGCGCCGAAATAACCGCCGAGACCGCCCGTACCCATGATTGCGACACGCATGGTCAGCCGAAGGCGCCTGTTTCGGAACAGGGTGGCCGCGACGGATCGACTACTCGACACATGAAGCGCTGTTTTCGCCGGCGACGCCGTTTCGGCTTGCTAAACAATGCATCAGCAATAAACGCGCCAAGCGGAGAGTGAAACGCAAGGAACCGCTACTTGACACTGCGGTTACAGTAAATAGCTATGCATGCCGCAGACATTCTGTCTTGGATCGGAACGTTGCCGGCTGCCGGTGCATTGTTGCTCGGCGGTCTATTTGCGGCCGCTCTTCGTAATGCTCCTGGATTCTTCGGAATGCTTACGGCGCGCCTCGGTATTGCGAGTGCGGTCGTTCACAACGACGACGATCTTTTCGAGTGGTTCATCTACTGGCTCGATCGCCAACCGGCGCTGCGACGCGTACGCGATGTGCGCGCGTCGCTTGCAAATTCACGAAGCGACTGCGACGATGATCAGCTTCATGCGCTGACTCAGCTGGACCGGAGAGCGGTGCTTACGGCTGTTCACCGATGCCGGATATACCGGACCCCGCGTTCCGTCCAGGCCGCGCACGCCGCTCGTAAAACGGCGCGCCTACGCCTCGCTTGAAGGACTGAGCCGCGGTAGAATAGCGCAGGTACTCTCGCCTCGGGAGGTCTGCGATGCGTTTTCTCGGTCGCTCTCTGGCGGTCGCGTGCACAGCGGCGTGTGCGTTCGCAATTGCGACGTCGGCCGCGGTCGCCGCGACCGAGCCCGTCCCGTCACCTTCGCCCAGCGCCAGTGCAGCGCCGACGGGCAGCCCGCTGCGGGAGATCGGGCGCGTGCGGGCCGTCACTCCGTTCTGCCGGCTCATCTTCGACGACGCTGCGGCGCTCGCCGACGACCAGCTCGCAGACATTCGGACGACGACCGAAGTGCTCCGGATCCTCGCGTACGCACCGCTGGACAGAGACGTGTTCACCGAGCGCCGCGCCGTGAAGGCGCTTCAGACGCTCTCCGACCGGCTGATGGCGAGCCGCCGCGGAACGGCACAGGTTCATGTAGCCGGCCTCCGCACGGCCGCGCGCGGCGCCGATGGGCAAGCGCCGCGTCCGGATCTCGCGCGCTTCGCGGGCGCCCTCGACGGGGCTCACTCCGAGTCGTCCCGCGTAGCGCACGAGATCGCGGGCGTGGTCTCGGTCCTCGATGTACCCGAACTCGCGGTTGGCGGACTCTACTTGCCGGATTATCGGTTCGCCCACGATCCGCGCTTCGCGCGCGCCGAGGCGCCCGTGCCGTTCCCGGTCGACGCCGAGCTCGAGCGCTTTCCGGCCGGTTACACGGTCGAAAACGGCCCGCTTCACGTCTACGCGCGATTTTTTGCGTTGCAAGTGGCGTCTTCACTCGAGCAGATGCTCGCCTCTATCGACGAAGCGAAGCGGTTCTTCCCAACAGCCTTCGTCGGCTGCGTTGACGTCGACGTGTCGCCAAGTCCCTCAGCGAGCCGCGCCCCCAAGCAGTGAGGCACAGGGGTTCCGCGCGAAACGTGACGCGGCGCCAACCTCCATACGCGACGATGTCGGGTACGCTTCTTGACCTCTTTCAAAAGCTCCAAAGACCTTCACCGGGCCGAGCGAATCGGCATTCGCCAATGGCAGTTTACGTGTCGGTACTTCTTTCGCCGTGCGTTTTTGCGCCTCGAAGACGACTGGTAGATCCGGGGACCAACCCTCCGCCTCTGGAAAATCGGCTGCAGAGCCGTCCATTAGATATACAGCATTTGCGTATACGCACCGGCGAACCGATACCGCAAACCTCTGGCCACGTAAGGAGATCAGCGAGTTGAGTGACATTTCGCTTTCTGACGCCGTACTCGAACGCGAGTGCGCGGGCGCCCTGCCATGACGCTCGAGCTCGCCAATACGATCGCCTCCGTCGCTTCCCTCGTCATTCTCGCCACGGCCGCCATTGCGGCTCTCGGGCAGCTTCGACACGTGCGAGCCTCGAATCAGATCGCGGCGCTCGTCGAGTGCCGACAAACATTGGCATCACCGGAATTCGCGCAGGCGCGACAATTCCTAAAACGACGGCTGCCCGAGATTTTGCGCGATCCCGCGAATTACGCGCGATTAACCGAGAGCCCATTAGATCAAGAACTCATGCCGCTTAACACAATCGGTAATTTCCTCGAAACTCTCGGCGTGTTCGTCAAATATCGAATCGTCGACAGGCGGGTCGCCTGCGACGTATGGGGCGGCGTCGTTGTCGAGTGTTGGAACAACATGGCACCGGCACTCGGCATCGTTCGCAGCGTCCACGGTACCGATGTGTGGGAGAACTTCGAGTATCTTGCGTGGCTGAGCCGAACTTGGATGGACGCTCATCCAAACGGTACGTTTCCGAAGCAGCCAAACACCTCCCGACACCACCTCCAACCGCCGTCACCACGCTTCCGATTGCCGTCGTCCCCGGCAAAGAACTAGAACGACGAGGCTATTCGGTATAGCGCTGCGCGCCGATTTAACGCCGCATTCTAATATAGCGAACTTGGTTTGCCGATAGGCCCAGCAGACGGCCTGGTTCCTGAAACATGTGACGGGGCGGGCGGAAGCCTTCAGTGGCGAGCGCTCTTGCGGAGCCGTCGCATGGAGTGTGGTGGCATGCGTATCCGGGGCAAAGCGAACCTACCTCTCTGCTGTAGTATCGTCGCACTCGCGCTGTTGAGTGCTTGTTCGCAGCGGACGCCAAGCGGGTCGCCCGCAGCGCCCGCTCGCGTCAGGCAATCGCCTCGCATGTTGCATGCACCGCTGTTTCCGGCACGCCGAATCGTCGCCTTTTACGGAGAGGCCGGCGTACCGTCGATGGGCGTCCTCGGAAGCGACACTCCGGAGGCGGTCGCGCTGCGGCTAACGCGTCAGGCGCAGGGCTATGCGGGTTTTGGAAGACCGGTGACGCCGGCGTTCGAAGAAATAGCCGTTGCCGCGCAGCGTGCGCCGGGAGCGCGCGGTGTTTATCACAGTGAACCCGATCTGAGCGGAGCGCGACGTTACCTGCTAGCGGCGCGCAAGATCTCCGCCCTCTTCGTCATCGATATCCAGCCCGGAAGAGAGCGCTTCTTACCGCTCGTGCGGCGCTTCGAAGGGCTCCTGCGCGAACCCGACGTGGGTCTCGCGCTCGACCCCGAATGGGAGATGCGCGCCGGTGAAGTCCCGGGCGAGACGATCGGCGGCACGACGGCAAATGAGGTGAATGCCGTCGCAACGTATTTGGCCGGCATCGTACGGCGGTACCGGCTGCCGCAGAAGCTGTTCGTCATCCATCAGTTTCTCCCGGATATGATCGCTCGACGGAGCGCCGTGCGCTCGCTTCCCGAGCTCGCTACGACCTACCACGTCGATGGTTTTGGGTACCGTGCGATCAAGCTTTTAAAGTATCGGACCCTCGCAACGCGAGATCACCACTTCCACAACGGGCTGAAGCTGTTTTACGATCAGGACGTCAACATGCTGACGCCGGCGAGCGTGATGCAGCTTCGACCGCAGCCCGACTTCATCACTTACCAGTAAGAACCCGACCCATGCGCCGGCGGCGGCATCGCTACGGCACACGACGCCGCGTATGCGACGCTTAGGCCGTTGCGGGTGCGGCGAAAGGCGTCGAGAGCGGTGCCATACAGGGCGAGCCCCGGTAGGCGCAGCCTTGGCACCACGGCCCGACGTTTGCGACATCGCTTTCGAAGTGACCCGCGGCGGTGACGGCGCCTTCCACTTCTTCGGGCGCCAGCGGCGCGGCAAACTCGAACGTCGCGCTTTCCGGTGTGAGCCGGAGAACCCCACTCTCGATATCGGCAGCCGGATATCGTACGGCGGCAACGCGCCGATAGAGGGCAAGTTGCAACGCGTAATTTTCGCCACTCGTGCGACCGGTCTTGTAATCGATAACGACGACGAGCCCGTTCGCGTCGCGAGCGATGAGATCGACAGCGCCTTCGACGCGCGCGTCGCCCACCGCGAGCTCAAACGGTTCCTCGACGGCCAGCAACGTATAAGCGCCGAGCGCTTCTGCTGCGCGATCCGCACTCGCGCGCGCTCGAGCTGCGTCGCTCTCCGTCACGCCGGCGAATTCGAGCTTCGCAAGCGCGAAGGCGTCCCGGCATAGGATCGGGTCGCCGGCGATCGTCGCACGACCCCATAGCTCGAGCGCCAGATGGGTCAGCGACCCCAAGCGCGCGGCGCTTGTCGTCGCGGCGGTCATGTTGCCGCCCGGCCCGACGAAACGCGGCTGCGCTTCACGTAAGTCGGGCAGGAGGAGACGATAGCGCAAGCGTGCCATACGAGGGCACGTCTCGAAGGTCGAGAGCGCCGTAAACGACACGCGCGGGCGAAACGTCGAAGCGGTGAATCTTTCGGCTTCGGCAATTCGTTCGGTCACGACCGGCGTAAACCGCGTAGCGTTTCGCGTAAGTGACGTCGTGCGCGCGGTTTCTGAAAACCCGAGATTGACGCCGGGTTCGACGGATTGCGCCCACGCTCGGATTGACGCAAGGTAGCTCGCTTCGCCTCGTTCCTGCGGTGCGGGTGCGGTTACATACACGCGCCGTTTTGCGCGCGTCAGCGCGACGTAGAAAACCCGCGCCTGCTCTCGTTCTGCAAGCCGCTTACGCTCGGGCGGATCAACGCGCTCGCCCGTGTTCGGATCGTGCTCGTCGCGAAGGCACAGCCAACGGAACGTTTCGCGGCCATCGATGTCGTTTTTCAGTGCGAACGCGCCGGAATGCAAATCGTAGCTGACGACGCGGTCGGTCGGGTCGCTACTGCCGTATTGATGTTTCGTAGAACAAGCCACGAAGACGTAGGGCCACTCGAGACCCTTCGCTTGGTGAATCGTCAGCACGCGCACGCCGTCGAGGTCGAGTTCGGCTTCTTGCGGATCGTCGTCGTAGAGGATCCGGCGTTTAGCGTCGTCGACGAAATCGCGTAAACGCGCATCCGGACGGTCGCTCGCGAACTCTTGCGCGAGCACTTCGAGACTGCGAAGATTGACGATCGCCTGCGCGCCGATCATCTTCGCACCGCTCGTCTCACCGATGCGTACGTAGCTCGCGGCGATCGGCAGCTGTGCTAAGATTCGCGCCATCGCTACCGGCAGCGGCAGCGCGACCGCCGGTAGAAGCGCTGCGAGGTGCGAGCGGACGTCCGCGAGCCGGCTGCGGGTGTCCGCGTCGACGAGTTCGTGAAGTTCATCGCTCAGGAAGCGCTCGAGCCATCACCGGGTGATGCGAGCGCGATCGTCGCCGCATCGTTCAATCCGCAAAGCGGCGACTGTAGGATGCGCACCGCAGCTTGGCGGTCCTCGATGTCGGCGATGCGCGAACCGATCTCGGCGGCAGCCTTCTTCGTGAACGTGACGACGACTATTTCATCCGCGCGGACGTGGTTCGATTCGATCAGAAAGAGCGCGCGCAGCGCCAAGGTCGACGTCTTGCCCGTGCCCGCACCCGCGTCGACACTGCGGCGCCCGGTTGCCGGCGCGACGATTGCCGCTACCTGGTCTTCGCTCGGTACGCGGTCCCGGCCGAGCGCGGTACGCCACCAGTGCGCCATCAGTCGTCGTCCTCGAGATAACCGGGGCAAACCGTGACGAACTCGCAATGGCGGCACGTCCGCGCATAGCGCGTCGGCTCGAGCGAGGTCAGGACGCCCGTCGTCCACGGTACGAAAAACGTCTCCGACAGTACCGTATCGATCGCCGCGAGCGCGTGCGTAGGAATCGCGACTTCGAGCCGGTCGACACTCGCCGCGTCCGCGAACTTGCCGAATTTCGTCGGCGCGCTCAGATAGATGTACGCGAGCATTCCCGTTCCCGCTTTTGCATGGCGATACAGCGGTAACTGTGGATTAGCGGGCGGCGTCGCCTTCACCCAGAGCGTGCCGTCAGACGCAGCCGTCTCGAGCTTCGGAAAAGCCGCGGCCATGGCTCCGCCATCTTTGGGCTTCCCGGTCTTCACGTCGACGAGCACGAGCGACCCGTCCGGCCGTCGGTCGACACGATCGATCGTTCCGCGGAAAGCGATGCCCTCACTTCGAAGCTCACGCCTTCCTCGCTCGCGACGACCGTAAATCCGCCTTCACTCGCGCGGGCCGAGGCTTCGAGCTCGCACGCGTAGCGAGCGAGAAGGCGTTTCACCGAGCGCATGGCCGCGGCAAGCTCGAGCGTCGAGCCGAACGGCTCGAACGTCTCCGACGCGACGATCTCCTGGGCGCGAGCGTAGAGGGTCGCCGCCCATCCGAAATGTGAATCGGCACCGACGCTGCGAAAATCGCGAACGTCCGTATGGAAGCGTTCGATCGCGCGGTGCACGAGCGTTCCGAGCTTCACGCTAAAGCCGCGTTGCGCACCATCGATGCATAGCAGCGCGCCGTAATAAAATTTCCGTCGACACGCAAACCACGTCTCCACCGCGCTCGTTTTCAGCGGGCGCTCGAGACGTGCGGCGGCCGGCGGTTGCGCATCCGTCGGGGCCGTCGGGCACGTGTATTCGAGGCCGCCGACGACGTAGCGAGACCGAGTCGCGCGCGCACGTCACGCACGTCGGCAAGTCCATCGAAAAAATTGCCGATGCGGGCGCCGCTGCGACGCGCATCGTTCTCATCGTCCGCGATCGCGAACCCGAGCACATTTGCCTCGGCGGCGAACGCGCGTCCGGCGCGCACCGGCTGATTCGCGTCCCAGTGCGCGCGCGCGGAGCGTAACGCCCCCGCCAGCCGCTCTCCCGAAACGCGCGCGGGCGTTCGCAACCGCTCGAGAAGCGCGCACGCATCGTCGACACCGCGCAGCGGCGCCTTCGTGAGTGCAAGTCGTA
>JAABUQ010001215.1_pt1 | contig 56661 bp, 45 predicted proteins | sample 5560001 | NCBI WGS metagenome assembly JAABUQ01 (sample SAMN10711888, study PRJNA513371) | rock metagenome | isolation source: Antarctica rocks | place: Antarctica: Victoria Land, Finger Mt nord | collected 2015-12-18
GTCGCCATCGGCCGCGTTGTTTCTCGATGGCGTCGAATCAAGCGTTGGCCCGACCGTGGGGTTCGTGAGGCGGGACCGGGCCGGGAGTCCGCCCGGACGCCAGGGGCAGGTCGATCCGCCCGAAGATCATCCGCCCGGCGCTGGTCTGCAAGACGCTGGTGACGGTCAAGCGGACCGTCTCGCCCAGGTGTTGCTGGCCGTGCTCGGTCACGACCATCGTGCCGTCGTCGAGGTAGCCGACCCCCTGCCCCGGCTCCTCGCCCCGTTTGAGGATCTTGACCACGAGCGACTCGCCCGGCAGGACGATCGGCTTCAGGGCGTTGGCGAGGTCGTTGAGGTTGATGACCTCGACGCCCTGGAGTCGGGCAATCTTGTTCAGGTTGTAGTCATTGGTCACCACCCGGCCGCCCAGGTGCTTCGCCAGGACGACGAGGCGCTGGTCGACCTCGCGGATGCCGGCCAGCTCGGGGATGTCGGCGTCGTGGATCTTGACCTCGACCCCCGTCGACTTCTGGAGCTTGTTGAGGATATCGAGGCCACGCCGGCCCCGGTTCCGCCGGAGTTTGTCCGAGCTATCCGCGATCCCTTGCAACTCCTGCAAGACGAACCGGGGGACGATCAGGGGCTGGTCGATGACCCGGGTTTCCGCCACGTCGGCGATCCGGCCGTCGATGACGACCGAGGTGTCCAATACCAGCGGCCGCGTCCCCTTGACTTCCTTGGAAAACTCCATGTAGGGGATGATGAACCGGAAATCATCCTTGGTTTGGAGCAAGGTGCTCACGCAAGCATAGCAGATGAGGACGGTCAGGACGCCCGCCAGGGCGCGCTGGGTCGTCGGATCGGGGAGGAAGACCGTGAGGCTGGGCTCGATGGCGCTCTGGACGAGGTTGCTGAGGATGAGCCCGACGATCAGGCCGAAGTAGATGGCCGAGATGGTCTGGATGCGTTTCCGGGGGGTGAAGACGTCGACGATGATCACCGCGAAGGCCGCCAGGAGGACCCCGCCGAAGAGGAGGGCCCAGTTGAACGTGTCGCCGGTGGCTCGGGCCAGGCGAACGCCCAGGCCCGCCACGACCAGGACGAAGATGGCTCGGATGATCAACAGCAGCATGGCGACGAAACCTCGACCCCGGTCTTAATGCGAGAATTGATCCCGACGGATGGCTGGGCGATGATACCACGAGGGTCGGATGACCGGAGAGATCACCCTTCGCCGGCCAATTCCGCGAGGAAACGATCGTAGAACTCGGACAGGCTCTCGACGATCACCTTGGTCTGGCCCAGGACCGGCATGAAGTTGGTGTCGCCATCCCATCGCGGCACGACATGCCAGTGCAGGTGGCCGGGCAGGCCCGCCCCGGCCGACTTGCCCAGGTTGAGCCCGACGTTGTACCCCTGCGGCCCGAGCATCCGGTCGAGCACGGCGACGACCCGGCGGACCGTTTCCAGGGGCTCGAACAGGTTTGGCCCGTCCAGCTCTTCCAGGGTACCATGATGGACCAGCGGCGCAACCAGCAGGTGGCCATTATTGTAAGGATAGCGGTTCAAGAAGACCGCCGAATGGGGCCGACGCCAGGCGATCAGGTTCGCGCGATCGGCGTCCCGTCCCGACCGGAGGCCCCGGCAGATGAAGCAGGGATCATCCGGGGTCGGGGCGGTCCCGGAAGATTCCTGGATGTATTGAGCGCGCCAGGGGGCCCAGAGTCGATCCATTTATCCAATCCGGGGGTCCAGGTCGCGCGCGAAGGGGCGGTCGACGGGCCATTCTTGGCTCAGTTTGGGTCCGATGGGAAGCAAATATCATTCCCGATCGGAGACATCCTCATCCTATCGGGCGATCGTCGCCGGGTCGCCGGCCAATCCGCCGCCGTCGCGTCGACCTCGGCGGGGCGTCCCGGCCTCAGGGCAAGACGGTCCGATGGAGCACCGGGTACGACCGGGCCCAGGCCCGGCCCCGGACGTCGGACCGATCGACGATCTCCCAGCCCCCGAGCAGCGCCTGCGTTTCCGACGGTTCGAGGCCGAAGGAGACCAGGACATGGTTGTCGGGGACCGTCAGCTTCAGCTCGCCCGGGGAGCCCACGGTCCGGAACGGCGACCCGTTGATGATCTGGCCGTCGACGAGGAGCTGGTTGCCGAACCATTCGAGGCGCTGGCCCGGTCCCGCGATGACCCGGGCGACGCGGGGCCGGGCCCCCCGGGCGGGGCGGAGCCAGATCGTGTCGCCGGGGCCTGGGTCGCGGCCGGGGCCATAGGCCCATCGGTTGACCAGGTAGCCCTCGCGAGGCCGCTCGTCGGGGGTCACCGGCCAGGCGAGGACCGAGGCCATCGCGAGCAGCGGCCCGTAGCAGAGCGCCCCGAGGCCGGTCGAGGCCGACACCGTCGGCACCAGGCGACCGAACCCCGGGAACGAGAGCTGGCGGATGGCGTCGGCCGCCGAATACGAATGCGTCGCGAAGGCGAACGCCAGGACCGCCAACCCGGTCGTCGTCCCCCAGGCGAAGACCCCCACCGCCAGGGCCGACGCATACGACCCGAACAGGACCAGGCCCCGCTCGCGCTGGCGCCACGACCATTGCGGATAGCCGGGGATCAAGATCCGGAGCCCGGCCGGGCCCGGCCAGCGGGCCGGTTCACCGAGGGGCGATAAGGTCGCGTCCGGTCGATTCGGCCCCATCGATCCCGCTCCTGGGAGTACGCGGCCTCGGCGCCACGATCTGGACCGCCGAGCTGGTTTCGACCGAATCGAGAGCACCGTCCGCTTGTTTCGGACAGTTGTCATGGTCAAAATAGGAGAGCAGTCGAGGAATGTCAAACACGAATGCCCGCATGGACTCGATTCCCCCGATCGGGCCGGACGGTAATGATTCGGCCGAGACTCCTCGTTCTTGAAGGAATATCGATCGGGAAGGGATTTTCCGCCACTCGCCCCGTCGACCTCGGTCCGAGGTGACCATTCCGGTGGCTTCTTATATCCCCGACCAGGTCCCGATGGATCGATTGATGACGTGCCGCGGGGAGTGGACGGGCTTGACCCGGCCCTTGTTCTCGTTAAAATGAGATTCCTACGGAGTCGGATTCTTCCGGACCTCCCTCCAGTCACACGCCTCCACGGCCGGGATCGGCTCGCGCGAATCTGTCCTGACGGTCGGGGAAGAACCCGGCCGTTCGCGTGCGCCCCCGGCGAATGAATCCTCTTCGGCCCTTCCCGGTTTGGATGGGTCGAGCCACCCCCAGCCTGGCGATCTTCGGCTGATCATTGGGACGAAGGGTCCAGCACCGCCCTTCGAGACAAGAAACTGCCTCCCTATGGAAAACCTCCAGAACGTCCGCAACATCGGCATCTCGGCCCACATCGATTCGGGCAAGACGACCCTCACCGAGCGTGTCTTGTTTTATTCGGGCAAGAGCCACTCGATCAAGGAGGTCCGGGGCGAAGGCGCGAAGATGGACCACATGGAGCTGGAGAAGGAGCGAGGGATCACGATCACCTCGGCCGCGACCACGGTCCAGTGGCTCGACAAGAAGATCAACATCATCGACACGCCGGGCCACGTGGATTTCACGGTCGAGGTCGAGCGGTCGCTCCGCGTCCTCGACGGCGCGGTCCTGGTCCTCTGCGCCGTCGCGGGCGTCCAGTCGCAATCGATCACGGTCGACCGCCAGATGAAGCGGTACCGGGTCCCCCGCCTGGCGTTCATCAACAAGATGGACCGGACCGGCGCCAACCCGGTCAACGTGATCCAGCAGTTGGAAAGCAAGCTCGGCCTGACGGCGGTCCCGATCCAGCTCCCGATCGGCGGCGAGGCCAACTTCGCCGGCGTGATCGACCTGATCGCCCGCGAGGCGGTCTATTTCGACGGCGACAAGGGGGAGAAGGTCCGCCGCGAGCCGGTCCCGGCCGAATACACCGAGGCCACCGAGCGCGCCCGCCAGGGGATGCTCGAAGCCCTCTCGCTCAGCTCGGACAAGATCATGGAACTCTTGCTCGAAGAGCAGGACGTCCCCCTCGACCTGATCCACTCGACGATCCGCGAGGCGACCGTCGCCCAGCAGATCTGCCCGGTCCTGGTCGGCTCGGCGTACAAGAACAAGGGCGTGCAGCTCTTGCTCGACGCCGTGAACGCCTACCTGCCCAGCCCGCTCGATCGCGAGATCCACGCCAAGGATAACAACGACGGGATGGCCGAGGTCCCCCTCGCCGCCGACCCGGCCGAGCCGATGGTCGCGATGGCGTTCAAGCTCGTCGAGGAGGCGTTCGGCCAGGTCACCTACATGCGGATCTACCAGGGGACGCTCAAGAAGGGCGAATTCTACTGGAACTCCCGCCAGCGGAAGAAGGCCCGCGTCAGCCGGATTCTCCGCGTCCACGCCGACGAGAAGGAAGACATCGACTCCGCCGGCGCCGGCGACATCGTCGCCGTCATGGGCATCGAGTGCGCCACCGGCGACACGTACTGCGAGGAAGGGACCAACTTCTCCCTCGAAAGCATCTATGCCGCCGAGCCGGTGATCGACCTGGCCGTGTCGCCCAACAAGCGGGCCGACCAGGACAAGCTGTCCAAGGCCCTGAACCGCTTCATGCGCGAAGACCCGACCTTCCGGGTCCACGTCGACAAGGAGACCAGCGAGACGATCATCTCCGGGATGGGCGAACTCCACCTGGAAATCTACGTCGAGCGGATTCGCCGCGAGTACAAGGTCGACTGCACCGTCGGGATGCCCAAGGTCAGCTATCGAGAGGCGCCGACCAAGGTCACCTCGTTCGACTACAAGCACAAGAAGCAGACCGGCGGCTCGGGCCAGTATGCCCACATCAAGGGCGTCCTAGAGCCCATGCCCGAGGGGTCGACCGAGCAGTTCCTGTTCGAGAACGAGGTGACCGGCGGGCGCATCCCGTCCGAATACATCCCCTCGGTCGAGAAGGGGTTCCGCGACTCGCTCCACAAGGGGCCGGTGGCCGGCTTCGAGGTCCTCGGCGTCAAGATGGTCCTCCAAGACGGGTCGTATCACGACGTCGATTCGTCGGACATGGCCTTCCAGATCTGCGCCCGCGACTGCTTCCGGGAAACCTTCCGCAAGGCCGAGCCGGTCCTGCTGGAGCCGATCATGCGGGTCGAGGTCGAGATCCCCTCGGAGTTCCAGGGGCCCGTCACCGGCGCCGTGTCGTCGAAGCGGGGCGTGATCCTCGGGACCGAGAGCCGATCCGGGTTCGCGGTGATCCTGGCCGAGGTCCCGCTCTCGGAGATGTTCGGCTACTCGAACGACCTCCGGAGCATGACCCAGGGCAAGGGCAGCTTCAGCATGGAATTCCTCAAGTACCAGAAGCTCCCCTCGCGGTTCCAGGAAGAGATCGTCAAGAAGGTCGCGCTCGAGAAGGCCAAGGCCTGATCTCCCGCGGGCCCATCGATCGCCACCGGACGCCCGGCTTCCCCATCGCGGGAGGCCGGGCGTCTGGCATTGGGACAAGGGTGTCCCCACGGATTCTGGGGTTTGCCCCAGCGACCTCCCCAGGGACGACCTGCCCAGGCCGCGCCTCGGGCGTGGCCATCCTCGGCAGGTCGATACGGACATCTGGTTCCTGGAAAAAAGGAGGATAATCCGAGTCCAGAAAACACGATCATTTTACCGACGGGCTTGATCTGGAACTGCTTACGTCAACTTCGCCGATTTCCGGGGAGGCCGGATCGACCGGGCGATCTCCCACGACGAAACGAACCCACTTTGTGAAAGCCTTGCCAACGGCCAACCGGGCGCGGACCCGAGAATCCGCGGGAACGCCCTTTGGATAAGAGTTGGCGAATATGCGTGATTCGACCCGAGCTTGGGCGCGACCGCTGGTGTAGGATCGGGGCCGATTCGCGACCCACCCCCCGGGAGGCCCAGCGTTGGCGTCCGTCTTCCCCTCATCCCACCCCTTGCTCCTGGCCAACCTGGCATCCCTCCGCGACGTGGCGACGGCCCCCGCCGAATTCCGCCGCCTGATCCGGGTCTCGGCGCTGCTGTTGGCCGCCGAGGCGACGGCCGACCTGCCCCTCGCCACGCGAGCGGTCCGGACGCCGCTGGCGGAGGCGACGTGCCACGCCCTGGCCGACTCGATCGCCCTGGTCCCCATCCTCCGGGCCGGCCTGGGGATGGCCGACGGCGTCCTGGAAGTGATCCCCGAGGCCGAGGTCTGGCACGTCGGCCTCCGCCGCGACGAGCACACCCTCCGGCCCGAGCAATATTACAACCGGCTCCCGGAACGGGCCCGGGTCGGCCTGGCCCTGGTCCTCGACCCGATGCTGGCGACCGGCGGGTCGGCGATCCACGCTTGCGAGCTGCTCAAGGCCTCCGGCGTCCCCCGGCTCAAGTTCCTGGCCCTCCTGGCCGCTCCCGAGGGGGTCGCCCGGCTGGCCGCCGCCATGCCCGAGGTTCCCATCCACGTCGGCGTCATCGACGAGAAGCTCAACGACGTCGGATTCATCTATCCCGGTCTCGGCGACGCCGGCGACCGCCAGTTCGGCACCTGACCCGTGTATTTACAAGGTAGGGCGATGCGAGCCGTCGACGTCATCCGCAAGAAGCGCGAAGGCCATGCCCTCACCGTCGACGAGATCGACTGGATGGTCGACGGGATCGGCCGCGACGTCGCCGATTATCAGTGGTCGGCGCTCCTGATGGCGATCCTCTGGCGCGGGATGGACACCACCGAGACCGCCGCCCTCACCGACGCGATGATGCGGTCGGGGTCGCTCGTCGACCTGTCCGAGATCCCGGGCTTGAAGATCGACAAGCACAGCACCGGCGGGGTCGGCGACAAGACCTCGCTGATCGTGGCCCCGATCGTCGCCGCCGCCGGCGTGCCGGTGCCGATGGTGTCGGGCCGAGGGCTGGGGCATACCGGGGGGACGCTCGACAAGCTGGAGTCGATCCCCGGCTTCCGGGTCGACCTCGACCTCGACCGATACAAGGCGGTCCTCGCCGAGTGCGGCCTCGTGCTCATCGGCCAGACCGCCGAGATCGCGCCGGCCGACAAGTTCCTGTACGCCCTCCGCGACTCGACGGCGACGGTCGAGTCGATCCCCTTGATCTCGGCGTCGATCATGTCGAAGAAGCTGGCCGAGGGGATCGATGGCCTGGTCCTCGACGTCAAGACCGGCGACGGCGCGTTCATGGAGCGGCTCGAAGACGCCCGGGCGCTGGCCCTGGCCATGTGCGCGATCGGCCGGGGGCTGGGGGTCCGGATGCGGGCGCTCATCACCCGGATGGACCAGCCGCTGGGCCGGGCGGTGGGCAACGCGGTCGAGATCGCCGAGTCCGTCGAGTGCCTCCGGGGGGGCGGGCCGGGCGACCTGGTCGACCTGTCGATCGAGCTGGCCGCCGAGATGGTCCTGATGGCCGAGGTGGTCGACTCGATGGACCGGGCCCGCGACCGCTGCCGCCTGGCGATCGACGACGGCTCGGCCCTGGCCCACTTCCGCCGGGTCGTCGCCGCGCAGGGGGGCGACCCGCACGCGATCGACGACCTGGCGAGGCTCCCGCAGCCGAAGGGCTCGATCGAGGTCGACTCGAAATACGCGGGGTACGTCCACGCCCTGGCGGCCCGGCCGATCGGCCACGCGACGATGCTCCTCGGCGCGGGGCGGGCCCGGGTCGATTCCCGGATCGACCCGGCCGTCGGCGTCGTCCTCCACAAGAAGGTCGGCGACCGCGTCGAGGCCGGCGAGCCCCTGTGCACGGTCCTGGTCAACGACGCGCCCGGGATCGAAGATGCCCTGGAGATGATCGGCGCGGCCTACCGGGTCGAACCCGGGCCCGTCGCCGTCGAACCCTTGATCGTGGAACGGATCTGAAAGGCGATCCGCGACCCGTTCCTTGGTCCGGCGATGGGTGATGGGTGATGGGTGGACCGCCCGAAAAGGCGACCGGGTGTATTCATGCAGATTTGTGTTAATTTCCCGTCAACCATGACTCATCGACCATTTTCCATTCTTGGTCGTCTACGTCGTGGAAAGGTCGGACGCCCGATGAAACGGCTGCTCCTGGGAATCGCGTTGGTGGCGTCGATGGCCATGACGGCCCGGGGCGACATCGCCAAGTTGTCGGACCCGGGCCCGCCCCGGCCGGCGGCGGCGGCGACAGCCACGCCGATCGGCGAGCGGGTGCGGAGCGCGGTGGGGATCGCGGCGATCCTGGCCCTGGTGGTCGCGCTGTCGAGCCATCGCCGGGCGATCTCGAAGCGGGTCGTCTTCTGGGGGCTGTCGCTCCAGTGGGCGTTCGCCCTGATCGTCCTCCGGTGGGACTGGGGGCGTCGGCGGTTGGAAGACCTGGGCGACGTCATCAAGCAGGTCCTCAACTGCGCGCTGGCGGGGTCGGCCTTCGTGTTCGGAGACAAGCTCACCGCCCCGGACGGCCCGGCAGGGTTCGTGTTCGCGTTCCGGGTCCTGCCGACGGTGATCTTCGTGGCCGCCCTGTTCGCGGTCCTGTATCACCTGGGGGTCATGCAAGGCGTGGTCCGGCTGGTCGCGCTGCCGATGAAGCGGCTGATGGGGGCGAGCGGGGCGGAGTCGCTCGACGTCGCGGCCTCGCTGTTCCTGGGCCAGACCGAGGCCCCGCTCACGATCCGGCCCTACCTGGCGAAGCTCACCCGGTCGGAGCTGCTGACGGTGATGACCGCGGGCATGGCCCACGTGTCGGGCGGGGTGATGGCCGCTTACTTCGCCTTCGGGATCGAGCCCCGCCATGTCCTCACCTCGGTCATCATGACCGCGCCCGGGACGATCCTCCTGTCCAAGCTCCTGATCCCCGAGACCGAGACCCCGGAAACCCTGGGAGGCGCCCGCCCCGACGCCGAGAAGCCCGACGCCAACCTCCTCGACGCCGCCTCGCGCGGGACCCGCGAAGGCTTGCAACTGGCCCTGAACATCGCGGCCATGCTGATCTCGTTCCTCGCCCTGATCGCGTTGATCAACCTGGTCCTCGGACCGGGCGTCACTTCGATCCAGGGGTGGTTCCGCCGGTCCCCGCTCCCGGGGCCCGGCCCGATGCCCGAGCCGTCCGGCGGGACCTCGCTCCAGGTGATCTTCGGCCGGCTCCTGGCCCCGGTGGCGTTCCTCCTGGGGGTCCCCTGGAAGGATTGCCGGATCGTCGGCGGCCTGTTGGGGACGCGGACCGTGCTCAACGAGCTGATCGCGTTCGGCGAGTTGGGCGGGGTCCGGGGCCAGATCGACCCGCGCTCGTTCACGATCGCGACTTATGCCCTCTGCGGCTTCGCCAACTTCAGCTCGATCGGCATCCAGCTCGGCGGGATCGGGGCCCTGGCCCCCGATCGTCGGGGCGACCTGGCGCGGCTCGGGTTCCGGGCCCTCCTGGCGGGCACCCTGGCCAACTTCCTGTCGGCATGCATCGCGGGGATCTTGCTGTGAGCCACCGGCCCGACCTGTTCGAGCGAATCCAAGAAGCCGCCGGATCGCTCCGGTCCCGGATCGGCGAGCCTCCCGAGGTCGCCGTCGTGCTCGGCTCCGGCCTGGGCTTGCTCGCCGACCGCCTGGCCGATCCCACGGTCATCCCCTACGCGGAGATCCCCCACTTCCCCGAGCCGACCGTCCCCGGCCACCTCGGCCAATTCTGGGTCGGCCGCCTCGGCCCGCGCCGGGTCGCGGCGCTCCAGGGGCGGTTCCACTTTTACGAGGGGCACGAGCCGGACACGATCACCTTCCCCGTCCGGGCGTTGCGAGCGGTCGGGGTCCGGACCCTGATCCTGACCGCGGCCACCGGCGGGATCAACCCCGACTTCCGGCCCGGCGACCTCGTGGGGGTGGCCGACCACCTGAACCTGCTCGGAGTCAACCCGCTCCGGGGGCCGAATGACGACCGGCTCGGCCCCCGCTTCCTCGACCTGACCGAGGTTTACGACCGCGAACTTCGCGCCCTCGCCGCCACCGAGGCCGCCCGGCTCGGGGTCGGGCTCCGCGAAGGGGTCTACGCCTGCCTATCGGGCCCGACCTACGAGACGCCGGCCGAGATCCGGATGCTCAGGGCCCTGGGCGCCGACGTCGTGGGGATGTCCACCGTCCCCGAGGCCATCGTCGCCCGCCACGCCGGGATGCGGGTCCTCGCCTTCGCCCTGGTCACCAACGCCGCCGCCGGGATGTCGGGCTCGCCGATCAGCCATGAAGAAGTCCTGGAGGCCGGCCGCGAGGCCGGGCAACGGCTCGGGACGTTGATCGAGGCGATCATCGGCCGGATCTGAGAGGCTTCAACGCGGCCTGTCCGAGGGGGCGGGCCCTCGATAGGCGCGATCGAGCAGGTCGACCGGGTGGACGACCTTGATGGCCGCCCCCTTGTTCTTGACCTGGCGGGCGATCTGGAGGATGCAGCCGACGTTGCCAGTGGCGACGACGGCGGCCCCGGTGGCCTCGATCCGGTCGAGCTTGCGGCGGCCGAGCCGTTCGGACATCTCGGGCTGGGTCAGGTTGTAGGTCCCGGCGGCCCCGCAGCACAGCTCGCCCTCGTCGAGCGGGACCAGTTCGAGGCCCGGGATCATCGCGAGCAACTGGCGGGGCTCGGCGCGGACCTGCTGGGCGTGGCAGAGGTGGCAGGGGTCGTGGTAGGTGACCCGGCCCGGGACGGGGTGCGTCGGCGCGATCGGCCCGAGGGCGACCAGGAATTCGCTGATGTCGCGGACCTTGGCCACGAACCGGCGGGCCGCCTCGGCGTCGGGCCCCGGGAGGAGGTGGGCGTAGTCCTTGAGCATCGCCCCGCAGCCCGCGACGTTCACGATGATGGCGTCGCACCCGTCGAGGTCGAAGGCCCCGATGTTGGCGCGGGCGAAGGCCAGGGCCGGGCCTTCGACCCCGGAATGGTAATGGATCGCGCCGCAACAGCCCTGGCCGCGGGGGATGACGACCTCGCAGCCGTTGGCCTGGAGGACCCGGGCGGTCGCGGCGGTGGTCTCCGGGAACATGGCGTCGGCCACGCAGCCGAGGAACAGGGCGACCCGGGCCCGCTTCGGGCCGATCGGGGGCAAGACGTCCGGGAGCCGACTCCCGGGGCCGGCGAGGTCCGGCAACATCGCCTGCATCTGGCGGAGGGTCGGCGGCAGGAGCTTCGTCAGGCCCGCCCGCTCGGCCAACCCGAGGGCGCCCACCTTCTGGAGCCATCGGGTGGGGGCGAGCGCCGCCTTGACCCGCCCGGCGTAGGGGAACAGGTGGTGGAGGATCAGCCGACGGACCAGCCCGGCCCGGTCCCCGGGCGGGCTCGAGGCGTGGAGGGCCACCTTGAACGGCTCGATCAACCGGCCGTACTGGACGCCCGACGGGCAGGCGGTCTCGCAGGCCCGGCAGTCGAGGCACAGGTCGAGGTGATGGCGGACCTCGGCGGAGGCCCCGATCCGGCCGTCGACGACCGCCCGCATCAGGTAGATCCGGCCGCGCGGGCTGTCGTTCTCGTCGCAGGTCTCGACGTAGGTCGGGCAACTGGCGGTGCAGAGGCCGCAGTGGACGCAGTCCTGGAACCGGCCATACGGGATCTTCGACGCCAGCCAGGCCAGGTCGATCCCCGGTCCGGTTCCCGGTCCCGGCGAGGCCGGGGGATTCGCGATCGCCATGAGAGACGAGACCTCGTCGAGCGGCGGGGGTCGGGAGGGCTCCGCCGGGCGACCCACGCCCCCGGCCCTTCCTCGATCAGATTGTACCGACAAACCGGCCCGGATTCAGGACCCCCCGGGGATCGAGGGCCCGTTTGACCCGCTCGCAGACCGCCCAGTCGGGCCGAGGGTCGCCCCAGACGCGGAGCCGATCCTTCCAGGCGGTCGGGCACCTCGGCAAGGTCAGGCTGGCGCCGAGGGTCGCGGCATGGGCCCGGAGCCGGAACACCTCGGGGCCGAGGGTTTCCATCGCCGGGTCGCCGACCGCGTGGCCGAGGACGACCCCGGTCCCGGCGTGGGCCTGGAGGGCCCAGCGGTCGGATTCGACCTCGCGGCAGAACGCCGGGACGGCCGACGGCCTGAGGTTGGCCCGGAACGACACCGGGCCGGGCCCGGCCGCCGTCTGCTCGGTGAGGGCGTCCCAGAGGGATTCGGCGTCGACCCCTTGGCGGATGACCAGGTCGGTCCGGCCGAGTTCGAGGGCCAGGCGGTCGACCTGCCAGGCGACCGACTCGGCGTTCCCCTCGAAGCCGACGACCAACACCCACGCCTCGACCGGCAACGCCCCCTGCCCGACCGCCCCGGCCGTGGGCGGGTTGAGCAACTCCAGGGCGACCGGCCGGGTCGCCGACGTGTTGAGCCGGTCGAGGGCCCCGGCGGCGTCGACCAGCCTCCGGAACCGGGCCCACGCCAGGGCGGACGCCTCGGGGAGCGGGCGGACCTTGAGGGTCAGCTCGGCGAGGACCCCGAGCGTCCCCATCGACCCGGTGAGCAGCTTGGGCAGGTCGTAGCCCGCGACGTTCTTGACGACCCGGCCCCCGCCCTTGATCGTCGTCCCCTCGGCGTCGACGAACCGGACGCCGATGACCTGGTCGCGCGGCCGGCCCAGGCCGAAGCTCCTCGGCCCGACGGCGTTGGTCGCGAAGATCCCGCCCAGGGTCGCCCGGTCGGCCCGGGGGGCGTCGACGGACAGGGCTTGTCCCTGGGCTCGCAGCTCGGCCCGGACGGCGGCCAGGGTCATCCCCGCCTCGACGGTGATCGTCATGTCGGCCGCCGGATAATCGACGATCCGGCCGAGCCCTCGGAGGTCGACGGCGACGCCGGGCGTCCGGGGAATCCCGCCGTACTCCAGGGCCGTCGCCCCCCCCTGGGGATAGATCGCGTGCCCCTCGGCGACGCGCCGCCGCACGACCTCGCCCAGCTCGGCGAGCGAATCCGGCCGGTCGGTCGCCCGGGCAAAGCGGCCGTCGCCGAGGGGGCCCCCGTCGTTGGTCTCGGGCCAGTTCACGCGCGGGGCTCCGGTCGAGGGCGATCCGGGTTGGGAAATGGTTGATGGGTCCTGGTTGATGACCGATGGGGCGGCGATCCGTCACCCATCACCCATTCGTCATCACCCATCCTTGGGGCCGGGGATCACTCCCGGGTTCTCGTCCGGTCAGGACTGGGGCGAGTCGTAGCGGATGTCGTCGCCGGACAGGACGCGGTCGACCCCTTCTTGCACGACGCGGAGGAGGTTGACCGTCTCGGCGTCGAAGGTCCCGGGCCAGGCGTCGGTGTGGAGGACCTGGCCTTCGAACGCCAGCCGGTGCAGGGCGAAGGCGACCTTGCGGTCGACCGCGACGGCGGCCCGATATTCGACCTCCAGGGCGTTGAGGGCCTGGAGCAGCTCGTCGGCGGTCGCCCGGCCGACGGCCTGGCCCCGACGGAGGGTCGCGAGGAAGCCGGCGGCGTCGTCGTCGCCGGGCGCGGCGTGGCGGAGGACGGTCAGGGCGGCCGGGCTCGGTCCTGGGGGCATGGCGGTCGCCTGGGGAGTTCCGAGGGGGGCTTCGAGGAAATGGACCTCGGCCCGGTCGCGGGGGCCGGCCGAGGCGCTCCACTCGGCCAGATATTCGGGGTCGTCGGTGATGGCGCGGAAGCCTTCCAGGGCCCCGCTCCTGGCCTCGGCCTCGGCCACCCGCCCCCGCGACCGCTCGGCCTCGATCGCCTCGGCCAGGAGCCGGGCGCAATAAACCTGCACCGACGAGGCGCCGGCCTGGCCGGCCTGCCCTTCGGCCCAGTCGAGGAGTTCGGCGGGCAGGTAGAGGGTGATCCGCTGCTCGTCGAGTTCCTGGGGCGTCGGGCCGCGCTGGCCCAGGCGGAAGGAACCGTTAGGGCGTCGCCAAAGGTTGCGGGGTCGCTTGGCCAAGGGGTCGTCCGCTCGGTCGGGTCGGTGGTGGCTCCGGCTGGAAGATAACCGAGACGGCCCCGGGGCACCAGGACCGGGCCGGCCGCGATTCAGGCCGACGCCCGGTGGCCTGGGCTCTTGCGCTCGATGCAGCCGGCGCCGGCGGGGAAGATCTTGTCGGGGCTGCACGCGCCGTCGGGGTTGAAGGCGTGGCGGAGGGCGACCATCGCGGCCAGGTCGGCGGGCGTGAACAGCCGGGGCATGAATTCCATCTTCTCGACGCCGATCCCGTGTTCGCCGGTGACGCTCCCGCCGACGTTGATGCACTCGTCGAGGATCTCGCGGCTGGCCTGGAGGACCCGGCGGACCTGGTCGGCGTCGCGCTCGTCGAACAGGAGGATGGGATGGATGTTCCCATCCCCGGCGTGGAACACGTTGGCGATGGCCAGCTTGTGCCGTTCGCCGACGCCCACGATGAACCGGAGGATGTGCGGGAGCTTGGTCCGGGGGACGACGCCGTCCTGGGTGCAGAACGTCGGGCTGAGCCGGCCGATGGCGCCGAAGGCGGATTTCCGGCTCTTCCAGATCGCCACGTACTCCGGCTCCTTGCGGGTCCGCCAGGCGATCGATTTGGAGATCGACCCCCCGCGCGACCGGACCAGCGCCGCGATCTCGCGGGCCTCGCGGTCCAGGCCGGCTTCGAGGCCGTCGGTCTCGATGAGGAGGACCGCCCCGGCGTCGACCGGGAAGCCGAAGCCGAAGGCCTGCTCGACGGCCCGGATCATCGGGTTGTCGAGCATCTCCAGCGCGGCCGGCACGATCCCGGCGGCGATGATCCCGCTGACGGCCTCGGTCGCCGCCTCGACCGTCTCGAAGACGCCCAGGAACGTCCGCCCCGCCTCGGGGTCGCGGGTCAGGTCGACGACCACCTTGGTCACGACCCCGAACGTCCCCTCGTTGCCCACGATCAGGCCGGTGAGGTCGTAGCCGGGGTGGTCTTCCTCGACGCCGCCGGTCGTGACGACGGAGCCGTCGGGCAGGACCAGCTCGACCCCCCGGACGTGGTTCACGGTCACGCCATATTTCAGCGTGTGCGGCCCGCCGGAGTTGGTCGCGACGTTGCCGCCGATCGTGCAAGCCCCCTGGCTCGACGGGTCGGGCGCGTAGTGGAAGCCTTGGCCGGCGAGGGCCCTGGTCAGCCAGAGGTTGACCACGCCCGGCTCGACGATCGCGTGGCGATCCCGGGTGTTGATCTCCAGAATGCGCTTCATCCGGGTCAGGGCGATCATCACGCCGCCGCCCACGGCCAGGGTCCCGCCGGCGAGGCTGGTGCCCGCCCCCCGGGGGACGAACGGGACCCCGTGCTTCCGGCAAGCCCGGACGATCCCGACGACCTGCTCGGTCGAGGTCGGGAAGACGACGACGTCGGGGGCGTTCTTCTCGATCACGAACCCGTCGCATTCGTAGACCAGCAGTTCGTCGGGGTGCCCCAGGAAGTTCCCGGGGCCCACGATCGCCGAGAGTTCGGCCGCGAGTCCGCGGCTGATGGGTGTCGAGGCCATGAGTGGGGCGAGCCTTGAAGTTTGCCAGGGGACCGACCGACCGGCCACGACCCCAGGATACCACCAACGCCGCCCGTCCGCCCCCCACCGTCGCGAGGCCGGCCGGGGACGATCGGTTTCCGGGCGGGATCGAAGGACGGATCGCAGATCCCCAGCATCACAGATTTCAGGACATCAGGTTCATCTCGTCTTGCCGTCGCCTGGAATCCGAGATCCTTGCGATCTGGCATCCCCCGAATCGACGATCCGTTCGACCCTGGCGAGGTCGGCCGGGGACGGGCGCGACGGATCGCGCGGGCCGACCGATCCTCCCCACCGTCGGCGGGTCAGTTCCCGGAGGGCACGCCCTCGCGGCGGGCGGGGGTCGCCGCGCGGGGGCCGATCGGCCCCGGGAGGCTCGCCCGGCCGATCGAGGCCGTGGGCCGGTTCGCCATCAGCAGGCCGAGCAGCAGGAGCATGGCGAGGGTGTGCGTGTGGTAGCTGAGCAGGACCAGCGAGTTGGTCCTGCCCACCACGTTCCTCGACAGGAAGACCGCGAAGACCGCGTAAGCCCCGATCGCCGCGAGCCCAAGGCCCCCCAGCCGGCGAAAGGCCCTGTGCCCGGCGACGATCAGGAACGCCGCCGGGATCAGGAACACCAGGTGCTGGAGCCAGGTGACCGGCGAGAGCAGCGGCATCAAGATCATCAGGGCCGCCATCTCCACCGGCCAGGCGGGGTCGGCCGGCCCCGAGTACGGCCGGCGGGACCACCAGGCCACGAGGGCCAGGACTCCGAGCATCGCCGCCCCGGCCATCCGGTTCGCCGTCGGCGGGTCCAGGTCCAGGAACGCGAGATCGGCCGGATGGTCGACCTTGAGCGGGTGGCCGGAGGGGTAGGCGACCAGGAACCGCGCGACGGCCGGCTTCAGGGCCTGATTCTGGACGCGAATTTCGTTGTCCGCGCGGACCGTGTCGAATCGATCGGAGGCGACCTGGAACGCGAGCCGGTTCCACTGGCCCTGGTGGGCCCACCAGCTCGATGGTCCCATCCAGGCCGCGGGGAGGACGATCCACGCCGCCGTCGCGGCGGCGGTGAGTCCGGCCAGTCGCCATTGCCGCTTCCAGGCGAAGAAGGGGAGCAGCAGGCCGGGCGACATCTTCAAGGCGATGACCAGGCCGAACCCGAGGGCGGCGAGGCCCTCCCGACGGTGCCGGACGCAGGCCATCGACCCGACGATCAGGCCGAGATAGATCAGGTGCGGGCCGCCGTCGTCGAGGTCCCGGAAGATGTACTGGATCGTCAGCAGGACCGCCCAGGCGGCGAAGGTCAGACCCCGCCACGACCCGGCCCGCGCCCGGTCGCCCACCATCGCTCCGAGCCATCGGAGCGAAAGGCCCAGGCAGGCCAGGGCCGCCGTCGTCCGGAGGAGGCTGGCGAGGAACGTCGGGAACAGGGCGAGGGGCGCGTACCCCATCGCGCTGACGGGCATGTAGTTGAAGCACATGTCGCCGGCGTACAGGGCCTCGCCGGCGAGGAAGCGTCCGCCGAAATCGCGGTGGACGTTGAAGTCGCCGTAGGCGGTCGCGTGGCAGATGGCCTTGAAGACCTGCTCGGCCGGGACCAGGACGCCGCAGGCGATCAGGAAAATCCGTTCGAACCGCGTCCGCGAGCGGAACCAAGCGTTCACCGGCATCCTCCTCGACCCGTCCTCGCCCCGGCCCGCGATCCGACGAAAGCTCCTCGAACGATCCCGGCGGGGTCGGCCCTGGTGGGACCTTATCCGCCGATCACGCCCCGCTGTCCAGGGTGATCCTGGCGAATCCGCCGGACGGATGGGGCCCCGCCGGGCGCGGGGAACTCGTAGGCTTCGAGCGACTCGCCGGGGATGGCCAGCGGGAACTTCCGATAGACCGGCGTCCCGAGGCGGCGGCCGAGCGTCTCCCGGTGGGCGGCGAGCTGATCCTCGGCGAACTTCGGGTAGCCGCAGCGATGGACGACCAGCCAGGTCCGCCCGGCGGGCGCGGGGACGACCTCGGCGGGCTTCGGGTTCCACCGGACCGGCACCGAGGCCCGGGCCAGGATGTTCGATCGGACCTCGGCCGCTTGCTGAATCCAATGGGCCGTCATCAGGATTTCCGGGGGCGGCATCTCGGCCAGGCCGTCGAGGACGACCCAAAGGTCGCCGGGCCGGGCGAGGGCGTCGAGCTCGACCACGCGGGCCCGGTTGGCCACGTCCTCGAAGTTCTTGTACGGCCAGGCGACGTTCACGACCGCGGCGACCCCGATCATCGAGGCGAACGCGGCCGTCGCCGCCCGCCAGGCGCGCGGCCGGTTTCGACCGGGGACGTACCGACGGACCAACCCGACCAGCCCGACGCCCGCCAGCAGACAGAACCCCGGGGCCATGTAGAGCGAGGTCCGGGCGCTGGTCCCGTAGGGGTAGAGGTGGAAGGTCGAGGCCGCCAACGTCGGCAACAGGGGGCTCAGCAGCAGCGCCGGCAAGGCGGGACGACGGGCCCGGATTAGGGCGACCACGCCCGCCCCGACCAGGATCGTCGTGGCCAGGCTGGCGAAGTGGTTCCCGCCGTTGGGATAGGCCAGCATGTTCCCGGTGTGGACGTCGAGCACCCAGGCCGGCAACCGCCACGGCCGCGACCAGGGGGGGAAGGCCCCCTGCCAGGTCGTGAGCGCCGTGTAGAAGGGGGCCGCCCGCGACTGGGGCCGCGCCACGCCCAGGTACATCACCAGCCAGCTCGCCACCGACGCCACGCCGAAGGCCGAGCACCAGGCCGCCCCTCGCCAGCTCGGACGGCGGGAAATCTGGCCCGCCAGGAACAGGCCGACCCCGCCGGCCACGAAGATCAACGGATACGAGAACCAGACCCCGACCGCGACCACCCCGGTCATCGCCAGCCATCGCCCCGGCGACTCGCCCCTCCGGGCGATCGACCAGGCCAGGGCCGTCGTCGCCATCGACAGGAACAGGTCGGTCGCGTACGGCTTGACCTCGGTGGCGTGCCGGACCGGGTAGAACGACGCCGCGAAGATCGCCACCGCCATCAAGGCCGACCGCCGGTCGACCATCCGCCCGGCGAGCCCCGCGAACAGCCCGAGCGAGGCCAGCCCCGCCAGGAACGCCGGGAGCCTCAAGGCCCACTCCGACGCCCCCAGGCCGCGGATGGCCGCCAGTTCCGCCCAGAGGAACCCAACCGGCGCGATCTGGTAATAATCGAGCGGCCGGAGGAGCCCGGCGAAGTCCCTCGTCAGCAGGTTCGCCGCGATGAACGCCTCGTCCCCCCAGAGCGGCGGGCACGCCGCGTACCGAGCGACCCGCCAGGCCAGGCCGAGCCCGATCGAGGCCGTCAACAACCGGAGCAACCCCCGGCGGCGCTCGAGGCCGCCCGAGGCCGGCCGACCGGCCGACCGTCGGGGCGACCGGGGGCCCGGCGAGGGGCGACTGCGGACCCGGAGGGCCGATCCTTCGGCGGTCTGATCCATCGTCCAGTTCCAGGAGGGATGGCGCGAGACGTCCGCGACCGGCCCGACGATCATAGCGATCCGGCGATTCTTGTCGACCGGACTCGATCGAGCCCCGGGGGCCGGTTCAGACCGACCGCCCGTGGACCCATCGGAAGTCGACGGCGGGTTGCTTGGCGAGGTGGTCGGCGATCTCCCCGGCATAGTTCTCGTAGCGCTCGGCCTGCTGGCAGAGGTAATCCTGGGCCCGGGCCGCCTTGCCCACGACCGACTTGCCGGCGACGTCCCAGGTTTCGACCAGATGCCCGATGATCTGGGCGTAGGTCAAGGCCGTGTAGGCCCCGATCCGTTGCGAGACGACGGCGAAGTGGTCGAACAGGTTGGCGTCGTGGCCGTCGAACATCCGCCGGCCCGGCATGGCGATAATCCCCCGGAGCATGGCGCGGAAGGCGAGGATTCCCGCCTCGGGGTCCTGCTCCATCACCTGGCCGACGACCCGCGTATAGAACGCCTCGTGCCGCGCCTCGTCGCCGGCGATCCGTCGGCAGATCCGGGCGAGGTTGGCGTCGCCCTGGCTGGTGGCGAGCTTGCCGACGTTCCCGTGGGTGATCCGCGTGGCCCGCTCCTGGAAGGCCGCGTAGATCAGGCCGGCGTATTCGTCGCCCGAGGTCCGCGGGTCGAAGCCGTTGCGGATCATGTGGTGGACCGTCCGCTCGACGGCCCGCATGTCGACCCGGCCGGTGAGCCGGAGGTAGGTGTTGAGGAGGTCGCCGTGGCGGTTCTCCTCGGCCGTCCAGCCGCGGAGCCATTGGGCCCAGGGGGCGTCGCCGGTCCCGGTGGTGTCCTTGACGACGCGGTTCAGCGAGACCGCGTAATTTGGCAACGCTTCTTCCGTGACCATGTTGCCCACCAGGACGACGAGCACCTCGTCGGACAACTGGTCCGCCGAGGCCCGAAACCGCGCGATCTGGTCGGCCCAGTCCTCGGCCATCAGGTCGGGGAGGAAGTCGGTCGGCTGCCAGGCCTGGTCCACCGGGGCGAGCAGGGCGAGGTTGTCGCCGACGAATCCCTGCAAGCTCTCGATCAGTTCCATCTTGGGAGGCTCCGAGGTCGGTGGGCGGCGGTCCCCCGCGGGATCGCCGTTGCACGGCACCGCGGACCGCGAGGGCTGGTGGAGGGGGCGGCGGAAATCCCGGACCCGCCCGGATCAATCTTCCGGTCGGACGTCCCCGGGCAAATCCCGTGGTGATCGACCGGGGGAACGAATCCGGGACCGTCGGAGCGCGACTCCCGCGTCGAAGGTGCCGAGGGCGAGCCCGGCCCGCCCGTTAATACCTATCTTCGATCGATGCCGTGATAATGTACCACTTTCTTCGGAAAGAAGTGCCCGGCAATCCCGGACCGGAAACTTTGTGGCCCGGTCGAGCGGCGGTCCGCCGAGATCGCGGGGGCGATCGGTCCGTCCATTCGCGGGATACCAGATGGCAAGGATTTCGGATTTCAGACGGCCTCGGGACCAGGGGAATCTGGGCCCCCTGAGATTTGAGATGCTGGCGATCTGTCATCCGTATCCCGGCCCAGCTCGCGGGGCCAATCGACCTTGGCCGGGGTTGGATGGTCGTGGCATCGCCCACCTCGAAGGGTTAAACTGGGCGGCCGTCGCCATATCCCCCGTTGCGAGACTTCCATGCGCGCTTACCCCCTTCGAGCCCTCGGGATCGGCCTGGCCTTGACCCTGGGGACGCTCGTGCCCGCGTCCGGCCAGGAGCCGACGAAGCCGACGGCCCCGCCCAGCGAGGCCAACCCGGCCGTCCCCGCCGTCGGCCACTCGATCCACGGCGAGGCGTTCGACGACGGCCCCCGCCACCGAGGGGCCTTGCTCCCGGGCATGGGCGCCGTCGACTTCCCGGTCACCACCGTCAACGCCGAGGCCCAGGGCTTCCTCAAGCAGGGGGTCGCCCAGCTCCATTCGTTCTACTACCACGAGGCCGAGCGCTCGTTCCGCCAGGCCGCCTCGCTCGACCCGGCCTGCCCGATGGCTTATTGGGGCCTGGCGATGGCCAACGTCAACAACCCCAAGCGGGCCAAGGGGTTCGTCAAGCTGGCGCGGGCCAAGGCCGGCGCGGCGAAGCTCACGAGGCGCGAGCAACTCTACCTCGAAGCCCTGGAAGCCCTCTATAAGGAGGGGGTCGGCGACCGCGACGCCAAGAAGGCCCACCTCCTCGGGCTCGAAACCCTGGTCCAGGAGTTCCCCAGCGACCTCGACGCCCGCGCCTGGATGGCGATGGTCGCCTGGCAGAACGCCGGGGCCGACGGGGTCGGCAGCCGGCAATCCCTCGACATGGTCCTCGATTCGGTCCTCGACCGCGAGCCCCTCCACCCCGGCGCCCACCACTATCGGATTCACCTCTGGGACCACGTCAAGGTCGCCCGCGCCGAGAAGGCCGCCGCCCTCTACGCCCGGTCCGCCCCGGGGATCGCCCACGCCTGGCACATGCCCGGCCACACCTACACCGAGCTGAAACGGTACGCCGACGCCGCCTACCAGCAAGAAGGCTCGGCCCGGGTCGACCACGCGGCCATGATCCGCGACCGGGTCATGCCGTTCGAGATCCACAACTACGCCCACAACAACCAGTGGCTCGTCACCTCGCTGTCCCACGTCGGCCGGGCCCGCGACGCCTTGGTCGTGGCGCGGGACCTCGTCGAGCAGCCCCGCGACCCCCAGAAGAACGGGCCCAACGACGGCGGCTCGGCCCAGCGGACCGGCCGGATTCGCTGGGCCGAGACCCTGGCCCGCTACGAACTCTGGGACGACCTGGTCGCCGCCACCACCTCCGGGGCCATCGACTGGGCCGACATCCCCATCGAAAAGGCCGAGAAGCTCCGCTCCCTCGGCCTCGCTCATTCCGCCAAGGGGGACGCCGGCAAGCTCGCCGAGCAGGTCAACGCCCTCAACGCCCTGATCGCCGAGGAGGTCAAGAAGGGCCCCGGCGGCAAGGGGGGCACGGTCACCCCGGCGTTGACGTCGGCCCTGGCCGAACTCGAAGGGTTCCAGAGGCTGGCGAAGGGGGAAACCTTGCCCGCCCTGGAGTCGCTCGCCAAGGCGACCGGGACCAGGCCCGAGGCCCTGGCCCGGGCCCACCTCGCCAACCGGAACTTCGGCCTCGCCGAGTCCGCCGCCCGGACGGCCGTCGACCGCCAGCCCGGCCAGTACGTCCCCCTCGCCGTGCTCGTCGAGACCCTCCACGCCAACAACAAGGACGACGAGGCCCGGGACGCCTACCGGAAGCTCGAAGCCCTCGGCCGCCAGGCCGACAAGGACACGCCGATCGCCCGCCGGCTGGCCCCGATCGTCGAGTCCTGGAAGGCCGCCGGCCGATGGGCCACCCCGACCGCCGAGCCGACCACCGACGAGGCCGTCGCCGCCACCCGCGTCGACCTCGAACCCCTCGGCCCGCTCGCCTGGGCCCCCAACCCCGCCGAGCCGTTCACCCTGGCCGACACCGACGGCAAGCCCTGGTCGCTGGCCGACCACAAGGGGCGCAACGTCGTCCTCTTGTTCTACCTCGGGAACAAGTGCGCCCACTGCATGCAGCAACTCCAGGAGTTCGGCAAGCAGATCAAGGCGTTCCAGGCGGCGAATACCGACCTCGTCGCGATCGGGACCGACTCCCCCGAGGCCGCCAAGGAACTCAAGAGCAACGCCGACGGGATCAAGTTCCCGATGCCGTTCCTGCCCGACCCCGCCCTCGCCGTCTTCAAGCGGTACCGGGCCTTCGACGACTTCGAGGACCGGCCGCTCCACGGAGCGTTCTTGATCGACGCCCGCGGCGACGTCCGGTTCCTCCGCGTCTCGGCCGACCCGTTCCTCGACGTCGAATTCCTCAAGAACGAGGCCGACCGGATCGGCCGGCTGGTCCGCTGAACCGGGGGAGGACGCCATGAAACCCGCTGGCTTCTCGGTCGCCCGGCTGATGGGCGCGATCGCGATCGCGTCCCTCGGCTGCGCGGCCTACCGGGTCGAACTCGCCGATCCGTCCGTCTACCGGCTGTACCACGAACTCGTCATCGGCGTGGTGCCGATGGCGTGCCTCCTGGTGTTCGGCCTCGCGGTCGCGGGGTCCGACGTCGCGCGTCGGGGGGCGTGCCGTCCCTTCTGGCTCGGCTTCGAGCTGGCCGGCTGGGTCGCCCTGTTCGCCGTCGCCTCGTTCATGGCCGTCAACTTCGAGAACGGACGGCGGGCCATCGGCAGGCTCTACCCGCTGACGAGCTGGTTCGTCGGCTCGCCCAACATGACCTACACCGACCTTCCCGTCGTGGCCTTCCATTCCGCCCTCTTCTTCGTCCCGGAATTCGCCCTGGCCTCGCTCGGGGGCTGGGCGACGACGTCCTTGAAAGTGACGGTCGCGAGGCAACAGGCGGCGGTCGGTCAATAATAATGATTCGGCTCCACCCATCGGGAGCGGAAACATTGATATTGCCCCTCCTTCTTGCTCAACCAGGCGTAAAATCGCCCATCGAGCGTCCGGTAGGTCAAGGTCCGGTACGGCCCTGGGGGTGAAGGCCGGATTTTCCAGCCATTCTCATCGATCAAATTTTCCTCGACGCTCTCGGCGGGCGGGCCCAACCGGGCTTCGATGGCTCCCTGAGTCCACCCGATCATGCCCCCGTTGGCTTCCCACGGGACACGCGAGGATCTGTACCATTTCCAGCCCGCGAGGATGACCGCGCTCATCAGGACGAGCCCCAACAAGGTCGGCAGGCGAAACTGCCATCGGGGCCGTCGCTTGACGTCGCGTCGAGGTGGATCGGGGATCATCAAAGCCTCCGTCGAGGTCGTCGTTCCCATGCTCCCGGGACACCACGAACAGATTCGTTCTCGGTCGCCGATTATTCGAAGGGCATCCGGTTCGAGCAAGGTAGGCGGGGACCGAGCCTTGCCGTTACCATGAGGTCGGACTTCTCGCGCCCCTTGCCCCGGATTCGCCCCTCCGATGGAACCGACCACCCCGCCCCGCCCCGCCCCGGGGCCCGATTCGACCCTGGCCCGGCGGCTCCGACCGCTGGAGGGCAAGGCCGCCGGCTCGCTTGTCATCCACGAGATTTACCGGAGCATCCAGGGCGAGAGCACCCACGCCGGCCTCCCTTGCACGTTCGTCCGCCTGACCGCGTGCCACCTCCGTTGCACTTATTGCGACACCCGGCACGCCTTCCACGAGGGGCAAGCCTTGCCGGTCGCCGAGGTCGTCGCGCGGGCCCTGGCCACCGGCGATTCCCTGGTGGAAGTGACCGGCGGCGAGCCCCTGCTCCAGCCCGAGGCCTTCGACCTGATGGCCCGGCTGGCCGACGCCGGCCGGACGGTCTTGCTCGAGACCAGCGGGGCCGTCGACACGGCGGCGGTCGACCCCCGGGTCCGCGTGATCCTCGACGTCAAGACGCCGGGCTCGGGCGAGGCGGCGGCCAACCTCGACGCCAACCTCGGCCGGCTCAAGCCGATCGACGAGGTCAAATACGTCGTCTGCGACCGCGACGACTTCGACTGGTCGATCGCCCACGTCCGCGCCCACGACCTCGCCGCCCGCGTCCCGGTCCTGATGGGCGCCGCGCATGGACGAGTCGACGCGACCGAGCTTGCCGGCTGGATCTTGGAAACCGGCCTGCCGATCCGGCTCCAGGTCCAGTTGCACAAGCTGCTCTGGGACCCCAGGGCTCGCGGGGTCTGACCCAAGGGCCTTCATCCCCCAAGCGCTTCGGGGCGGTGGATGGACACCGGCCGACGGGCGTGCTACAAGGTGGACGAGGTACTATCAAGCATGCGCGTCGAGTCGAGTCCGATCGGGGCTCCCTCCAGGTTCGCGAGGAACATCGTCATGCGATTGTTAGGGACCGCCCGCCGGGCGAGAGGGTTCACGCTGATCGAGCTGTTGGTGGTGATCGCGATCATCGGCGTCCTCGTGGCGCTGCTCCTGCCGGCCGTGCAGTCGGCCCGCGAGTCGGCCAGGCGGACCCAATGCACCAACAACTTGAAGCAACTGGGCATCGCGATGCAAGAGCATCACGACACCAACCATGCGTTCCCCAACGGCTGGGCCGGCGAATTCTGGAATCCCGTCGACAACAAATGGGAGGCTTCCGGCGGCTGGGCCTGGGGGGTCCGGCTCTTGCCCTACCTGGAGCAGGTCCCGCTCCACGACTCGGCCAACTTCTCCTTCAACGTATCCGACCCCGAATCCCGGACGATCCGGAGCACCGTCCTGTCCTGCTTCGTCTGCCCGACATCGACCGGCAAGGGGCCCGTCCGGTTCGGCCCCAAGCATCCGGGGGCGACCAGGGACCTCGCGGCCGGGCAGTACGTCGGCAACGAGGGGGCCTTCGACATCGACAATTATCGGACCGACGACACCGACCCGCTCCCCTGCTTCCCCGACGGGCACGACGGCGTCTTGTTCCAGGATAGCGCCGTGGCGATCAGCGACATCACCGACGGCACGAGCAACACCTTCCTCGTCGGCGAGCGGTCGCGGAACGTGGCCGACGCCACCTGGGTCGGGGTCCCGATCTTCGACAAGAGCGCCGTCTGGATCGGCACCAAGTCGACCTGGTCCCGCCCCAACAAGAGCATGCCGGCGAGCGTGGCCGTCCTGGGCCGGACCGGGCCGTTCCCGGGGATCACCGACCCCAATTGCCCCGAGCACATCCCTCCCGACCCCCGGATCGGCACTCCCAACCGCAAAGACGCCGGCCTCGACGAGTACAACAGCCAGCATCCCGGCGGCTGCAACTTCCTGTTCTGCGACGGGTCGGTCCGGTTCATCCGCGACGGGGTCAGGCCCCAGCCGTTCCGCTACCTCGCCACGATCGCCAACGGCGAGGCCATCAGCGCCGACCAGTTCTGACCGGCTCGCCCGCCCGCGCCCGGCGCGGCCCGCCGGCCGTCGCCGCCGGGCTTCCGCTCGCCAGGAACGGGCGCTCGAAGGCCCGGGCGAAGCCGAAGCTGGCCGCCAGGATCAGCGGGGTCCCGACCACGACCAAAGCCGGGAACTCCCAGGGCCGGGGCAGCCCCGCCCGCCCGAAGCCGTATTCGACGAGCAGGTGTTGCAGCGGGGCATGGACGAGATAGAGGCTGTACGAGAACCCGCCCAGGGCCACCAATGGGGACCATTCCAGCCCGGCCCGGGCCCGTCCGGCCCGCGAGAGGGCGACCAAGGCCGAGGCGCAGGCGACCCCGAACGGCAGGTCCAGGACCTCGTAGGTTTGCCCCCGATAGAAGATTCCCAGGGCCACCAAGGCCAGCCCCGCGACCGCCCACCAGGCCGATTTCCGGCCGCCGCCCCCGGTCAGGCCGGCGGCGAGCATCCCGAGGGCGAACATCCCGTAATAATGCGGCATCAGGCCGAATCGGGGGGTCCCGCCCACCAAGGCGTAACCGGCGTAGCCCGCCGCCAGGGCCAGGGCGGTCGTCGCCCAGGGGCCGACCCGCCTCCCGATCCAGAGCAGGACCGGGAACGAGAAGTAAATCTGCCACTCGACGGCGATCGACCAGAAGACGTGGTTGATCTTGAGGATCTGGCCGATGTCGTGGTTGTGGATCAAGAGCAGGTGGGTGACGACCGCTTCCCGGGTGACGGGCAGGGCGAAGTCCCAGTGCCGGCCGGTGGGGTGGCCGATCAGGGTCGCGACCAGCGCGATCGACAAGGCCAGGGCCGCGTAGTAGGCCGGCAAGAGCCGCCGGCCCCTCCGGACCAGGAATCCCCCCAGCCCGCCCCGGATCCGCCCGGTGGCCAGGGTCGGCAAGGCCAGGCAGTAGCCCGACAGGATGATGAAGAAGGTGACGAGGAAGTGCCCCTCGCCGAGCCAGGCCGTCGCCCGCGCGAGGGCCCCCGCGGGGGGACACTCCAGGCGGGCGTGGTGGAACACGACCAGGAGCGCGGCGACCCCCCGGAGGGCGTCGAGGTGCGGCCGGTGGCGAACGGGCCCGGGGTCGGTGGGCCCCGGATTGGCCCGGCTCGGGGTTGGTTCCATCGCGTCCCGCCTCGGCCTTGGAGGTCGAATCGTCTCGCACTGCTCTACCACGGACCGCCGGCCGGGTCGAGCCCGGTTCGGGATTAGGCGGCGGCGGGCTCGCCGGGGTCGCGGGCCGGGCTCACGGCCCATCGGCCGTCTTCGAGGAGTTCGAGGACGTTGTCGTGGTAGTCGCGGAGGAAGGGCTGTTCCCCGATGCTGAGGTAGGTGATCGGCGTTTGCGAGAGGACCTGATAAACCTGCTTGACCCGCGAGACCGACAAGGCGCTGGTGGCCCGATCGAGGAAGGCGAACCGCGGGTGCGCCACCAAAAGTCGGGCGACCCCGAGGAGTTGCTGCTCGCCGACGGTCAGGAAGTTGGCCCAGTCGCGCTCGACGTCGAGGCCGCCGACCCGGTCGAGGATCGGCTCGAACGAGAGTTCGCGGAACGCGGCGAGGAGCGTCTCGGTGGAGCCTCCCGCGAGCGAATTGGCGTCGTAGAACTGGTCGCGGAGCGTGCCCTGCGCCGTGTAGGGACGTTGGGGGAGGAACAAGATCCCGTCGTGCCCGGGCCGGAAGATCCGACCCTCGCCGGACTCCCAGATCCCGACGGTGGCCCGGCCCAGGGCGCTCTTGCCGATCCCGTCGGGGCCGAGGATCAGCAACCGCCGGCCGAGGGGGACCTCGACGCTGAGGTCCCCGATCAGGACCTTGTCCCCCTTGGGCGTCCGGAGGGTGAGCCGCTCGTAGGCGACCCGGTTGTCGTCGAAGGTCGTCTCGATCCCGGCCAGGCCCGGCGAGTCGGGTTCGTCCAGGGCCTCCCAGATCGTGCCCAGGCGGTTGACGACGGCGGCGAACGTCGAGATGGCCTGGAACTGGGTGACGATCAGCGAGAAGGCGCCCAGGATCTGGGAGAAGGCCGCCATCGACTGCGTGACCACCCCGAACTCGATCTCGCCCTGGAGGAACCGAGGGGCCACGATCAGGATCGGGATGATCTGGATCAGGTAATTGTACCCGACCGTGAAGAAGCCCAGGTTCCGGTTGACCCCGACGATCGACCGGAAGTTGTCGACCAACGCGCCGAGGCGCGAGCCGAGCCGGGCCCGTTGCTTGGCCTCGCCCCGGAGGATGGCGATGGAGTCGGCGTATTCGCGGACGTGGATCAGCTCGTACCGGAAGTTGGCCTCTTTCTTGAGCTGGAGGTTGTTCAGCGAGACCAGCTTGCGGCCGACGAAGATGGTCAGGAGCGAGCCCGTCAGGGCGTAAGCGATCGCGACGCCCAGGAGGACCGGCGTGATCCCCCAGACCACGCCCGAGAACGCGAGGGCGGTGATGCTGGCGTTGAGGAACATGATCAGGAACGACAGCGTGGTGACCGTGAAGTTCTTCACGTCCTCGCTGATCCGCTGGTCCGGGTTGTCGATCTCGCCCCGGCCCAGGAGGCGGAAATAGGCCCGGTTCGCCAGGTACTTGTCGATCAGGTGGCCGGTCAGCCACCCTCGCCAGAGCAGGCCGAGCCGCTCCTCGCTGAACTTGAGGAACACCGTGACCAGGGTCGAGGCCGCGAAGACGGCCAGGTATTTGAAGGCCAGGAGGCGATAGCTGGCCGGGTTCCGCTCGGAGATGGCCGTCATGAAGTCGCGGCCGACGAAGCTGTTGAGCACGTTCAGGCCGCTGATCGAGAGCAACAAGCCCAGCAACAGGCCGAGCCAGAAGATCGCCTTCCAGCGGATCGCGGACGCGAAGATCGGCTTCGTGATCCGGATGATCCGGGACCAGGGGCGTTTTCTCGGGAGGGGCGGGGCCATGCGTCGGGGGTTTCCTGGGGATCGATCGATCGGGGCCGGGTCACAACCAGCCGTGCCGGAACCCCGCCCGGCGGAGGCCGTCGACCAGGTAAGGGCAGCGCTTGGTCAGGGACCAGAGCAGTCCCGTCCGATAGTTTTCGATCATCAGGACCAGCGGACCTTGATCAATCCCGAAATAAAAGGGCGAGAACCAACCGAACGGGCTCCCCTCGACCTCGTAGGTCGGATTGAAGCTCGTCTTGAACCCGTACGAGTCGCTCAGGCCGAGGTCGATCTCGTGGAAGAACTGGATCGTCGGCAGGACGATCTCCGGGGCGAACGGGAGCGACGCCACCACCGACCACGGGGCGATGGTCCCGTCGTCGGGCCCGTAAGGCGCCCCCCGGGCCAGGTAGTCGAAGAACCGGCGTTCGATCCCCCGGACGGTCCGGTGGGTCCACCCCGGCCCGTCGCACGCGGTGAACCCCCAGCAGTTCTCGCCGTACATCGCGAATTCCAGGGGGTTGCGGATGGCATACTCGCGCTGGGTGTAGGTCGCCCGCCGCGAGTTCTCGAAATAATCGACCCCCCGCGACTCCATGAACGGGTCCTGGATGCCCCGGAAGTCGATGAAGATGTGGGAAAGCTGGTGGGTGAACAGCGGCCCGGAATAGAGCAGTTCGCGGCCAAAGATCGCCTTCCACTCGTAGGTCGAGGTCCACGCCGCGTAGCTTTCCGGCGGCAAGGGATGCGTCGGCGAGCCGAGGGCGAGGAGGTAGAGCAGGAGTCCTTCGTCGTACCCCGTCCATCGATGGGGGAGGAAGCCGCTCTCGGGCTTCCAGCCGTGGGTCAGGGTCGGCCCGCCGTCGGCGACCCAGGCCCAGTCGGCCCGGCGATACAGGGCGTCGGCGATGGCCCGGATCTCGGCCTCGGCCTGGGTCTCGCGGTCGAAGTAGGCGGCGGCGGTGAGCATCCCGGCCAGGAGGAAGGCCGAGTCGATCGTCGAAAGCTCGCAGTCCCAGACCCGGCGGCCGGTCTTCATGTCGAGGAAGTGGTAATAGAACCCCTTGTAGCCGGTGGCGTCGGGCTCGGGCCCTTGCGGGCTGTCGCGGAAGAACCGGAGCTTGGTCAGGACCCGATCGACGACCTCGTCGCGGTCGAGGATCTCGTGCTCCACGACCACCGGGGCCGTCGCCAGCGACAGGCCGACGGCGGCGATGCTCGACGGCGAGTTGGGGTCCGTCTTGTCGGCCACCAGGCCGTTTTCGCGGTTGGTTTCCCGGAGGTAATAGATCAGGGAAACCCACTGGAGCCCGTCGAGCTGCTTGTCGGTGATCGTGGGCCGGCTCATCGCGGGCGGGTCCTCCGGCGGCGAAACTCGGGCGGGGCGGGCGGCGGGGGCGACCCGCGCGGACGCCCGACGCTCGAACCTACCGGATCGGTCGGGGCCACGCCAGCAATCCCGGGGCCGTCGCCCGGGTCGATCGGTTCTTCACGTTGGTTGGTTCGAAAGCCGGATCGCAGATCCCAGGCATCTCAAATCTCAGGAGATCAGATCGACCTCGTCCTGCTGCCGTCTGGAATCGGAAATCCTTGCCATAGGCAATCCCGCGGCTTGACGAACCGATCGACCCCGGGGGCCGTCTCCCCCGGCAGGAGCCAGGCCACGTGGGGTTGCTTTCCCGCCACGCCGGGAAATTCCGGCTTTGCGCCCCGCGGGGGAATCGCTACCCTGATCGACGTCGCCGATCCCCTTCGACCGCGCCCGGCCGCCGGCCCGATCCCGGGATGGTCCCCATGACCGACCACGACGCCGGGCGGAGCCGCATCCTGGTGATCGAGGACAGCCCGGCCGATCGGTCGATCTACCGCCGGACCCTCCACGAGTTCGACCTCGCCTTCGCCGACTCGGGCGAGTCCGGCCTCGACCGGATCGCCCGCGAAGCCTTCGACCTGGTCATCCTCGACTACCAACTCCCCCGGATGAACGGCGACGAGGTGTTGGCCCGGATCAAGGCCGGCCCCCGGCCCGACCTGCCCGTGGTGATCGTGACCGGCGGCGGGAGCGAGAACGTGGCCGTCGACCTCCTCAAGCGCGGCGCCTCGGACTACGTGACCAAGGACGAGCTGCACACCCCCCGCGTCGCCTCCGCCGCCCGGGGGTCGCTGGAGCGGCACCGGCTCGACCGCGCCCGCCGGGCCGCCGAGGAGGAACTCCGCCGCCGCAAGGACGAGCTGGAATCGGCCCTCCGGCGGCTCCAGGAAGCCCAGGCCCAGCTCATCCAGGGCGAGAAGATGGCCAGCCTCGGCCAGCTCGTGGCGGGCGTGGCCCACGAGATCAACAACCCGCTGGCCTACGCGACCAACAACCTCGCCGTCCTCGATCGCGACGTCCGCCAGCTCGCCGCGATCCTGGCCGACTACCGGGCCCTCGTCGGCGACGCCGCCCCCGAGGCGATCCGCCAGGCCGAGGACCGGCTCGACATCGGCTATACCCTGGCCAATCTCGACCGCCTGCTCCGGAGCACCCACCAGGGCCTCCGCCGGGTCGGCGAGATCGTCGCCGGGCTCCGCGACTTTTCCAGGCTCGACGAGGCCGACCGCCAGCAGGCCGACCCCAACGAGGCCGTCCGCGCCACCGTCGAGATGGTCCGGTTCCCGGTCCGCCAGAAGGGCGTCAACCTCGTCGTCGACGTCGCCCCGCTCCCCCCGACCTGGTGCAACCCCGGCCAGCTCAACCAGGTCCTGCTCAACCTCGTCATGAACGCGATCCAGGCCGTCGAGGCCGGCTGCACCATCACCCTGCGGACCCGGTCGCTCCCCGACGCTCAGGCCATCCAGATCGAGGTCGCCGACGACGGGCCCGGCATCCCCGAATCGATCCGGGGCAAGGTCTTCGACCCCTTCTTCACCACCAAGCCCCAGGGCGTCGGCACCGGCCTCGGCCTCTGGATCACCTACAACATCGTCGAGGAACACCGGGGCCGGATCGACCTGGCCACCGAGGTCGGCCGGGGGGCCACCTTCACCGTCACCTTGCCCCTCCGCCGGCCCGACGACCCGGCCTGAACCGGCGGGTGGGATCACAGATCCCGGATTGCGGATTTCAGAGGATCTTGATCCCACCCACTGAAATCGGAAATTCGGGATCTGAAATCAGCCCCGATCCCCCGCCGTCCCCACTTCCGCCGACAGGGCCGGGGGGGTCCGGAGTGACTGGTAGATCACGCAATAGCGTTCCGTGAGCTTGAGCAGGGTGGCGAGCTGCTCGGCCGTCGCGTCGGCGTCGAGGTCGAACCGGAGCCGGACGGCGCGGAAGCCGACGGGGGCTTGCTTGTCGATCGCCAGGGTCCCTCGGAAGTCGAGGTCCCCCTCGGCCCGGACGGTCCCGCCCCGGACGGGGATGTCCAATGCCGTCGCCACGGCGCGGAGGGTCACGCCGGCGCAGGCGACGAGGGCTTCCAGGAGCATGTCGCCCGAGCAGGCGGCCAGGCCGTCGCCCCCGGTGGCCGGGTGGAGGCCGGCCTCGACCAGCCCCCGACCGGTCTCGACCTTGCACGTCAGGCCTTCGAGGCCGAGCGTCCCCTCGGCCCGGAGCGTGAAGGTGGCGGCGGCCGGGTCGTCGCGGTACTTCGCCTTGATCGGCGCCTGCCGGGAGCGGAGCGTTTCGGAGTCCATCGCGATCCTCCGGCGGTCGGGTTCAGCCTTCGGAGGCCACCTTGACGGATTCGGCCAAGGTCTTCGGGTCGGGGTTGAACAAGAAGTCGTTCTCGACCTGGATCGTCGGCATCACCCGCTTGCCGCCGTTGAGGCCGGCGATGTAGTCGTTGAACTCGGGCGACTGGTCGACGTCCTTGAACTCGTAGGGGATGCCGTTCTCGTCGAAATAGGCCATCGCCCGGGTAGTGTCGGGGCAGGTCATCGACCCGTAGACGGAAACGTTGGGCTGGCGCATCGGGGATCGCTCCGGGAGGGTCGGGGTGGGTGGACGGGGGGCGAATGACGCGCCCCGCCCCGTCGACTCAGGTGCCGGTGACGGCGGTGATCTTCTCCAGGGTCGCCACGCCGGGCTCCTTGGTCCCCTTGCACTTGGGGTACTTGGCGCAGCCGAGGAAGAACCCGCGCCGGCCCCGGCGGACGGTCATCGGGCCGCCGCAATCGTCACAGACCTCGACCGGCTCGATCGACTTGAGGTCGGGCCCGGCGGCGGCCGCCGGGGCGGTGGCGGCGTCGCCGAGCTGTTCCTTGAGGTCGTCGGGGATCGGGGCGGTGCTCCGGCATTTGGGATAGTTCAGGCAGCCGAGGAACGCCCCGCGGCGGCCCTGCTTCAGGCCCATCGGCCCGCCGCACTTCTCGCACTTGACGTCGACCTTGACCGGCACGACCGGCTTGCCCGCGTCGTCCACCGGCATGGTGTTCCGGCACTTGGGGTAGCCGGTGCAGCCCAGGAACGCCCCGCGCGACCCTTGCCGCAAGGCCATCGGCTTGCCGCACTTGTCGCAAACGTGGTCGGTCTCGACCACGGACGGGACCGGCTGGCCGGTGGCCGGGTCGAGGTTGAACGACTCCTTGCACCCGGGGTAGCCCGAGCAGGACAGGAACGGCCCGCGCTTGCTCTCGCGGAGCATCAACGGCTTGCCGCACTTGGGGCATTTGTGCTCGGTCTCGATCGCCGCCGGCCGGGCCGAGCCGTCCATCGGCCGGGTGGCCTTGCACTCGGGGTACTTCGAGCAGCCGAGGAACTGGCCGGTCTTGGAGAACTTGACCACCATCGGCGCGCCGCACTCGTTGCAAACCTCCGACGACGGGACCTGCACCCGCTCCATCTTGGTCTCGGCTTCGCGGAGCGCCGCCTGGAACGGGTGGTAGAACTCGTCGAGGACCTTGGTCATGTCGACCTTGGCCGAGGCGACCTCGTCGAGCTCGTCCTCCATGTGGGCGGTGAACTTGAAATCCATGATCTTGGGGAAGTGCTGGACCAGGAGGTCGGTCACCAGCATCCCCAGGTCGGTGGCGAAGAACCGCCGCTCCTTCTGCTCGACGTAGAGGCGATCCTGGATCGTCTGGATGATCGGGGCGTAGGTGCTGGGCCGGCCGATGTTCTCCTTTTCCAGGGCCTTGATGAGGGTGGCCTCGGTGAACCGGGGCGGCGGCTGGGTGAAGTGCTGGGTCGGCGTCAGGTCGTGGAGGTCGAGCGCCTGGCCGGCGGCCAGCGCCGGCAACAGCGCGTCCTCCTGCTTGCCGGCCGGGGCGAGGACCCGTCGGTGGCCGTCGAACTTGAGGATCTTGCCTTGGGCCTTGAAGATCCCGTCGCCGGCCTCGACGCTGACGTTGGTGACGGCGAAGACCGCCGGGGTCATCTGGCTGGCGAGGAACCGGCGATAGATCAACGAGTACAGCTTGTACTGGTCGATCGACAGGCGGCCGCGGATCTGCTCGGGGTCGAGCGCCAGGTCGGTGGGCCGGACGGCCTCGTGGGCCTCCTGGGCCTGCTTGCCGGCGGCGTACTTGTTGGGCTTGGCCGGCACGTATCGGGGGCCGTATTCGGCCTGGATCAGCTCGCGGGCGGCGGCCACGGTGTCGTCGGAGACGCGGAGGCTGTCGGTCCTCATGTAGGTGATGAGGCCGGTCGGGCCGTCGCCGCCGACGTCGATCCCCTCGTAAAGCTCCTGGGCGATCTTCATGGTCCGCTTGCCGGAGAACCGGAGCCGGATCGCCGCCTGCTGCTGGAGGGTGGACGTCTTGAACGGGGCGTCGGCCTTGTCGAGCTTCTCGACCTCCTCGACCTCGGCCACCTTGTAGTCGACGGAGGCGAGGGCGTCGCGGATCGCCCGGGCCTCGTCCTCGGCCTTGGCGGCGAACTTCTCCCCCTTCCAGGTCGCCAGCTCGGCGGCGAAGCGGTCGGACTCGGCCGTCGAGCCGGCCGGGGCGACCAGGGCGGCGATCCGCCAATATTCCTCGGAGACGAACGCCCGGATCTCTTTTTCCCGCTCGGCGATCAGGCGGACGGCGACCGACTGGACCCGCCCGGCGCTGAGGTGGCGGGCGACCTTCTTCCAGAGGAGCGGCGACAGCTCGTAGCCGACGAAGCGGTCGAGGAACCGCCGGGCCTGCTGGGCGTTGACCTTGTCCATGTCGATGGGGCCGACGTGGTTGAACGCCTCGCGGACGGCCTTCTCGGTGATCTCGAAGAACAGGACGCGGCGGACCCGCTCGTCGGGCAGGTCCAGGGCCTCCTGGAGGTGCCAGGCGATCGCCTCGCCTTCGCGGTCGGGGTCGGTGGCGAGATAGACGGTGTCGGCCTTGGCGGCCTCGCGCTTCAGCTCGGCGATGGTGTCCTTCTTGGCCGGCATGATCTCGTAGGACGGGGCGTAGCTCCGCAACACGTCCAGGCCGAGCTTGCGCTTGGGGAGGTCGCGGACGTGGCCCATGCTCGCCTTGACGACGTAGCCGGGCCCGAGGAACTTGTTGATCGACTTGGCCTTCTTGGGGCTCTCGACGATCACGAGGTGCCGCCCGCGCTTGCCGACGGCGGGGCCGGAGTCGTCGCCGGCGGTCGCGGTCGCCCTGGGCCGGGCGGCGCGGGGGGCCTTGGCGGCGGCCGTCGACGCCTTCTTGGGCGCCGCGGCGGCCTTCTTCTTGGGGGCGTCGGGGGAAGTCGTCTTCGAGGACTTTCGAGCCACGGTATCTTCCTATCCTGCTCCGGTCGTTCCGCTTCGGTCGCCGACCCGGTCCGAGGCCGGTCGAGGTCCGGGGCGGCGTCGGGCGATCCCCGCGCGGTTGTTCTCGGTACGGTTCCTGATACACTACGGTTTGGGCCGGCGTTGGGAAGCCCGTGCCCTTCAATTAGCTAGCCTACCGGGTCGTGTCAAGGGGGGGGAGCCCCGGCGACCCCGGCCGAGTCGGCCCCGAAGCTCCGAGGAATACCATGCCGTTCGCGGTCTTTCGTCAACACCAGCGGAAGTTGCTCGCCGTCTTCGCCCTCCTGGCGATGATCGGATTCGTCCTGGGCGACACCCTGCCCCGCTGGATCAACGGCGGCGGCGTGTCCGGCCGCGATTCCGTGGTCGCCGACCTGTTCAACACCCCGGTCCGCCTGTCCGACCTCGCCCGGATGAACGAGCAGCGCCAGCGCGCCAGCCGGTTCCTGGCCTACGCCAACCTGAACCCCGCCCTCTTCGGCGGGACCACCCGGGCCGAGCTGCTCGACGCCATGATCCTCAAGCACGAGGCCGACCGCCTGGGCATCCCCGAAACCTCGGAATTCGCCCGCAAGTGGATCGAGAGCCAGCCCTTCTCGTCGATGACCCCCCAGCTCTTCGAGCTGATCCTCAGCAAGTTCGACAACAAGATTGGCGGCGAGCAGCTCCTCATCGACGTCGCCGCCCAGGCCCGGATCGCCCTGGCCCGCGAGGTGATCGCCATGCCGGTGGTGACCCCCCTCGACGTCTTCCGGAACTACCGAGACCAGACCGAGCGGTGCTCGTTCAAGGTCGTCCCGTTCCTGGTCGACTCGTTCGTCGACAAGCTCCCCGACCCGACCGAAGCCGAGGCCCGCGACCTGTTCGAGAAGTACAAGGACGCCCTGCCCGACCCCGCCAGCCCGACCCCGGGCTTCAAGGTCCCCCGCAAGGTCAAGGTCGAGTTCCTGTCCCTCGACGCCAACGATCGGGCCCGGTCGGTCAAGGCCAGCCTCCCCGAAGCCGACATCAAATCGTATTACGAGACCAAGAAGGTCGCCTTCCCCCTCGACATCGGCCTGCCCCCCGACCTGTTCCTCGGCGAGCCCAAGCTCACCCCCCCCCGCTATCAACCTTACGCCGATCTCCGCGACGGCCTGGCCGACGCCCTCGCCCGCGAGCGGGCCGACGACCAGATCCAGGACACCTTCGGGGCCATCCGCGACGAGGTCATCGACAAGTTCGCCGACCGCTACAAGGAGGCCCAGGACGAGATTTCCGACGCCCGCAAGGAAGGGCGGCCGACCGACGCCATCGTCGTGCCCAAGCCCGACGACCTCGCCGTGGTGGCCAAGAAGTTCGGCCTCAACCACGAGGTGACCCCGCTCCTCGACCGCCACGAGGCCGAGCAGTACGGCCGGATCTCCCGGGCCCGCTCCGGCGCCGGGCGGGCGGCCGACGCCCGGGACTTCGCCGCCGTCGCCTTCGACGCCAAGACCACCGTCTTCGACGGCTTCGAGCTGGGCGACATCCTCGGCGACCGCTACCTCGCCCGCAAGATCGTCGACGAGCCGGCCCACGTCGCGACCCTGGCCGAGGTCCGCGACCAGGTCGTCCGCGCCTGGAAGGTCGAGAAGGCCCGCCCCCTGGCCCGGAAGGCGGCCGAGGAGTACGCCGCCAAGCTCAAGGCCGAAGGCGGGACGATCCAGACCCTCGCCGTCGACGGCCGGCCGGTCGTCGCCATCGACGCGGCGACCAAGCTCAAGCCGGGCGTGCCGGTCCCGTCCCGGTTCGCCGGGCAATTTCGCTACGAGCGCGGCCCGGCCTCGCCGACCGACCTCCCCCAGATCCCCGGGGCCGGTCCCGCCCTGATCGATGCCCTCTTCGCCCTCAAGCCGGGACAGGTCGCCGTCGCGGCCGACCGGCCCCAGACGACCTACTACGCCCTGACCCTCGACAAGCGCGACCCCGTCTCCTTCCTGTCGCTGATGGGCCCCAGCGGGGCCCTCGCCGGCTACTGGAGCGAGACCCAGACCGAGGTCGGTCGCAAGAGCTACGCCGACGGCATGGCCCGGCTCCGCGAGCAGGCCCACCTCGTCAACACCGTCCTCGCCCCCGAGGGCGAACCCCGCGACGACGGCGACCACGCCGAGTGATCGGCCGCCCCGATCGCTGGGAGATGGTTGATGGGTCATGGTTGATGACGAACGGCGACTCGGGGTCCCCTTGACCCATCAACCATGACTCATCAACCATTGTTCGATCGGCGAAACTTCAAGGCTTCGCCCGCCGGAAGACGTAATAATTCCGACCCGTCGCCGGCCCGATCGCCCGGGCCCGCGGCCGGTTCGGGACCCCCAGGCGTTCGGGCTGGGCCAGCGGGTTGAGGCACAGGGTCAGCCGGTCGCCGTCCAGGTGGAACAGCCCGACGATCCAGCCCGCGTCGAGCTTCATGTCGATCCAGTCGGGGGACTTGTCCGGTTCGATGTAATAGGTCCCTCGCCCGTCCATCCCCTCGACCAGGCCCCGGAAAACGACCGCCCGGCCGGCGAACTCGACCCGGGCGGGGGCCGCCGTCGCCGTCCCTCCGGCCCCGTTCGCGTCGGCCTGGACCCGGGTGGCGACCCAGGCCCCGTCGAGCCGGTCGCGGACGGCCTGGACTTCCGGCGGGTCCACGTCCATCGACCGGCCCCAGGCGAAGACCCCGAGGGTGCCCGTCGCCAGGATCGCCAGCGCCGCGACCCGATGCTTGCCAACGCTCATCGCCCGGCCTCCGTTGCCCGATGGACCCGCCCGCCCGTCACCCGATCGGCCGCATCCTAGCCGGACCCCCGGGGCAGGTCGACCCGGATCGGCCCGGCCCGGCCGAGAAGGTTCCGGGCCGCCTCGGGGTTCGACCCGAAATGCGGGTGGGCATAGCCGGCGAGCAGGCCCCCGACCCGGATGCCGTCGGGCTTGGGGTCGGCCCCGGGGCGATGGAGCCGGGTCGAGTAGTCGAGCGGCCCGAGCGGCGTCAGCGTCGAATAATGGAATTCGTGCCCCCGGACCGTCGTCCCCGCCGGCCCGAGCGGGCCCGGCCGGTCGGCGACGATCGCGACGTAACCCAGGGCGACGAATCGCGGTTGCATCGCCACCCGCGCCGGGACGAGGTCCCACATCGGGAAGGCCCGCCCGGAGGCGTCGACCAGCTCGCGGCAACAGGCCATCAGGCCGCCGCACTCGGCCAGGATCGTCCCCCCGTCGGCGTGGAACCGGCGGACCGACCGCCGGATCGCGTCGTTGCTCGCCAGCCGTCCGGCGAACAGCTCGGGGTAGCCGCCGCCCAGATAGAGGACTTCGGACCCCTCGGGCAAGCCGGCGTCGGCGAGGGGGGAGAAGGCGACGACCTCGCCGCCGGCCGCGCGGATCAGGTCGAGGTTGTCTTCGTAAGTGAAGCAGAACGCCGGGTCGCGGGCCCAGGCGACCCGGACCCGTCGCCCTTCGAAGGCGGGGGGGGCGTCCGGGGCCGCCGGCAAGGCCGGGCGTCGGGCCAGGGCGACCAGGCGGTCGAGGTCGAGCGTCGCCTCGGCGGCGTCGGCCAGGGTTTCGAGGAAGGCCGACCCCCCTCGGAAGTCGTCGGCCGTCTGGAGGCCCAGGTGCCGCGACGGGATCGCCAGGGTCTCCGATCGGGCGAGATAGCCCAGTGGCTCAACCCCCGGGCAGGAGGCCGCCAGCGCGGGGGCGAGGTACGATTCGTGGTGCCGCCGGCTCCCGACCCGATTCGCGATCACCCCCGCCACCCGGACCGCCGGGTCGAAGCCCGCGAACCCCCGGACCAGCGGGGCGATCGACCGGGCCATCCCTTTGGCGTCGACCACCAGGACCACCGGCAGGCCCCAGGCTCTCGCCAGGTCGGCCGTCGAGCCTGCCTCGTCGACCGGCCCCCGGCCGTCGAACAGCCCCATCACCCCCTCGATGACCGCCAGGTCGGCCCCGACCGCCCCCCGCCGATACGTCGACGCCAGCGCCTCCGGCCCGAGCAGCCAGGTGTCCAGGTTCCGCCCCGCCCGCCCGGTGATCGCCGAATGATGCCCCGGGTCGATGAAGTCCGGCCCGACCTTGAACCCCTGGACCACCAACCCGCGCCGGACCAGCGCGGCCAAGATCGCCAGCGTCGCCGTGGTCTTGCCGGAGCCGGAATGCGTCCCGGCGATGATGAGGGCGGGAATCGGCATAGAGCAATAAATCGAGGAGTTCAACCGCCAAGGCGCCAAGAGCGCCAAGGCATATGGGGGAGGAGGAAGAGTCAGGGCCGAGGAATTCGCTGGGATCTTCTCTCTTTCCTCTCCCTCCGACCTCCGCGTCCTTGGCGCCTTGGCGGTTAGAGATCCCCCTTCGATTTCCGGAACAGGTGCGAATATGACGCGGCGTAGAGGTGGCTTTCGGCCGGCTCGCCATCTTCGAGCATCGGGCCGATGAGGATCAGGGTGGTCCGGGTGATGTCGTGATCGGTGATGGTCCGTCCCAGGTCGGCCAGGGTGCAGCGGTGGAACTGCTGGTCGGGCCAGCTCACCCGGTGGGCGACGACGACGGGGGCTTCGAGGCCGTAGTGCGGGGCGAGGGCCTCGACGACGGCGGGGACCTGGGCGGCCGAGAGGAACAGGCAGAGGCCGGTCCGGTGGGCGGCCAGGGCGGCCAGGTCCTCGTTGGCGGGCAGGCCGGTGTTGCCGGGGGCCCGGGTCAGGATGACCGTCTGGTTCCGCCCGGCGGGGGTCAACTCCAGCTTCAACGCGGCGGCGGCGGCCTGGTACGAGCTGACCCCGGGCACGACCTCGTAGGGGATGCCCAGCGCGTCGAGCCGGCGCATCTGCTCGGCCGTGGCCCCGTAGAGGCTGGGGTCGCCGGAGTGGACCCGCGCCACGTCCCGGCCCCGGGCCGTCGCCTCGTCCATCAGGGTCACGATCTGGTCGAGGTGGAGGCTCGCGGAGTTGCGGACCAACGCGCCGGGCGGGGCGAAGGCCACGACCGCCCGGGGGACCAGCGACCCGGCGAACAGGCAGACCGGGCACCGCGCGATCAGGTCGCGCCCCTTGACCGTGATCAGGTCGGGGTCGCCCGGCCCGGCGCCGATGAAGTAGACCGTGCCCCGTGTCGGTCGGGGATTCGGCCCGGTCGCGGCGATCGCTTGGTTCATCAGAGGCTCCGGCTCAGGAGGATCAGCAAGGCCCAGGCGACCGGCCAGGTGCACAGGAGGAATTGCGCCGCGAGGTGGGTCCAGGACGCGGCCAGGGTTTCGGGGGCCGTCCGCCTCGGGACCGCCAGCCAGAGGACCAGGGCCGCGACGAACTGGACCAGGCCGACCAGGGCCCAGGGGGTGTCGACCGCGAGGGCCGGCACGACGAACATCGTCAGGGCGATCCAGTAGCCGCCGATCACCATCCAGGCCAGCTCCGCCCGGGTGTACCGGACCTGATCCTCGGCCGGCGGACCGGCCGCCGACCGCCCCACCGGCGGGCGCCCGTCGCCTTCCCTGCTGGAGATCAACCGGCCGGGCCGGGGAGGCCGTCCCGGCCGGGGGCGGTCGCCCGGGGGGCCTTCGCGGCGGTCGAGCAGCAAGATGATGGGCCCGCTCATCGCCAGCCCGAGCCAGAGGAACTCGACGCCGAGGAAGATCCCGGGGACCCCGGCCAGGGGCTTGGACCGGGGCCAGAACGTCCGGGCCAGGAGCGCCGCCAGGCCGTAGCCGACCACGAGGCCGACCAGGTCGTGAATCCGGAGCCCTCGGCGCGGTCTCGGTCGGGGCGGGGTGTCCATCGATGCGGGGGCTCCGGGGGATCGTCAACCCATCACGATCAGGCCGACGCCGCACTGGATCGGCCAGGCGACCGTCAGGGCCAGCCCGAGCCGGTTCGTCCACGGGGTCGGCCCGGTCGCCCGGGGTGGTGCGTTGGGGTCGACCAACAGGTACTTCGCCGCCAGGATCGGGACGCTGATGGTCGTCACCAGGGCCAGGCCGATGCTCAGGCAGCCGACATAGGCCGGGTCGAGCCGACCGGCCGCCAGTTCCCTGGTCGTCTCGCCCGTCTTCACCAGCGCCGCGACGATCCAGGGGAGCCCCGCCAGCCCCCAGAGCCGGTCGCCGACCCGGGGATAGCCGCCGGGCCGGGTCCCGAACCGCCGGACCAGGTAGATGAACGGGCCGGCCGCCGTCGTCGAGAGCCACGAGAACAGGACGAACGCCCAGGTCCAATCCATGAGGCTGACCAGCTCCGGGACCGCCGCCTTGATGTGGACCGACGCCACCGCCGCCCCCGTCACCAACGCCGCGCCGTCCAGGACGGTGAACCCGCCCCGCGCCTCGCCCCGATCCGCCATGATTTCCGCCCCCCGCCGGCCCCTCGACTCCGGGAAACATCCATTCTCCCACGATCCGCCCTCGGGGCAACCCCCCGGGCGGCCAGCTCGCGGGGTCGATCGGTTTTCAAGATGGGCCGAAAGGCGGATGGCAGATTGCAAGCATCTCAAATTTCAGAGGGCCAGTCCCCCTCGTCCCGAGGCCGTCTGAAATCGGAGATCCTCGCGATCTGGCATCCCGCAAAGTGACGATCCGTCGATTCGCTCAATCCCCGCGACGGAGGCGGGGGAGGGTGAAGGCGAAGGTGGAGCCCCGGCCGGGGGCGGTGTCGACCTCGACGGCCCCGCCGTGGAGCTCGACGAACGCCTTGACCAGGCAGAGGCCGAGGCCCATGCCCCGCTTGCCATACTGGTATTCTCCCGACGAGTGGTGCATCGTGTCGAGGCCGGTGAAGAACGGCTCGAACAGGTGGGCCCGGTCCTCGGGGCCGATCCCCGCGCCGCGATCGGTGATCCGGACCCGGACGCGGTTGGGCCCGTCGGGGGCGGCGTCGACGTCGATGGTCCCGCCGTCGGGGGTGAATTTGATGGCGTTGACCAGCAGGTTCGTCAGGACGTCCGCCACCTTGGGCCGGTCGAGTTCCACGAAGCCGAGGTCGGGGTCCGCCTTCAGCTCGATCGCCTGATTCCTGGCCTGGACGAAAGGTTGGAGCCCGGCGATGACCTGGCGGATCAGGGGGGCCATCTCGGCCCGTTCGTAGGCGAGGGCGGGGGCGACCTGGTCGGTCTTGAGCAACTTGAGCATCCGCTCGACGGTCATGGCGAGCCGACGCCCGGCGACGTGGATTCGGTCGACCCAGCCCCGCTCCGAGGGCGAGGCCGCCTCGCCCTGCGACATCTTCCAGAGTTCGGTCAGGCCGAGGACCACCGTCACCGGGGTGTTCAGCTCGTGGCTGGCCACCTCGATGAACTTCCCCTTGAGCCGGTCGGCCTCGACCAGCCGGGCGTTGGACTCCTTCAGCTCGCGGAGCAGCCGGTTCTTCTCGACGATCAGGGCGTGCTGCTCGACCGCCTGGCGGATCACGCTGGCCAGCTCGTCGGCGTCCCAGGGCTTGGTGAGGTAGCGGGCGATGTGGCCCCGGTTGATGGCGTCGATGACGGCGCGGATGTCGGCGTAGCCGGTGAACAGGAGCCGGGTGGCGTCGGGCTGGAGGCCCTGGACCTGCTCGAAGAACTGGACGCCGGTCATCGCCGGCATCCGCTGGTCGGACATGATGACGTCGACCTCGCCGGCGGTCGCCAGCGCCTCCAGGGCGTCGGCGGGCCGTTCGTAGGTGAGCACCCGATATTCCAGGCGGAACAGGTCGTAGACCGACCGGAGCACCTCGGGCTCGTCGTCGACGACCACGAGCGTCGGTCGTTGGGCGAGCGGGAGCGGCCCGGCCGAGGCGAGGCTCATGGTCCGTCCGGACCGGCGGGGTCGAACCGCTTGATGAGGGTGACCTCGTTGCCCGCCTCGTTGTGCCGCATCTCGTCGACCATCCCGTTGGTGATGAGGAGCCCGAAGCCCCCTTCGCGGAGGCCGAGCTTCTCGCGGACGTCCATGTGGCCGATCGGGTTCTCGGCCTTGGCGGCGTGGTCCAGCTTGGTCCGGTCGAAGCCGGGCCCCTGGTCGCGGACGACGATCTCGACCCGGTCGGCGTGGATCCGATACGTGATCGAGACCAGTTGCTCGGAGCGATGCCGGTTGCCCCACTCGATGGCGTTCTGGCCCATCTCCAGGAGCGCCTGGCGGAGGCTCAAGACCTGATCCTGGGTGAACGGGATGGCCAGGCTGACGCTCATCAGGAAGTCGTTGACCTCCTGGAGGAACGAGACTTCGCTGTTGAGCTCGACGTGGATCTCGCCGCGGATCTGCCCTTGTTCCATCCGGACCCGCCAGGCCCGGGCGTCGGCGATGGCCTGGAACAGGTCCTCGGCCCCGTAAGGCTTGGACACGTAGGCGTTGGCCCCGACGCGGTACCCTTTGGACCGGTTGAGGTCGTCGCCGAGGGCGGTCAGCATCACGACCGGGGTGAGCATGGTCTCCCGGTCGGACCGGAGGCCCCGGCAAACCTCGAAGCCGGTGGTGTCCGGGAGCATCAGGTCGAGGAGGATGACGTCGGGCTTCAGGGTCCGGGCCATCGCGAGCCCGGCGCCGCCGGTGCCGGCGATGTCGGACTCGAAATCGCGGTAGCGGAGCAACCGGGCCGCCATCTCGGCCTGGTCGGGATCGTCCTCGACGATCAGAGCCGTGGGCATCGCCGCCTCCCCGCGGGGGCCGAGGCCGGCCCCGCCCCGTGGTCTGGTCCGTTCACGCGTGCAACTCCACGACGTCGGCGTCCCGGAGCTCGTGGTCGCGCCGGACGGCCTGGCCCTCGAACGTCCCCGAGCCCCACACTTTGGCGAATTTGAGCGTCTGCTCGAAGTCGCGATGGACTTCGCGGGCCAGGTCGATGACGGTGCCGCCGACCGGGACCGTGAACGGATGGGAGCGATCGACGGGCTTGCCGGGGACCTTGGTGTAAACCCGGATGATCCCCAATAGATCGTATGCGACGGCCCGGACGGAGTCCAGTTCCGCCCCCGAGGCGGCCGAGGCCGCCACGATCGGGAACCGCGCGTCGGACCACTCGCCGAGGATCGCCAGGCGGTCGGCCGCCCCCTCGGCGTCGGCCTTGTTGGCGACGACCGCCGTCTTGACGTGGCGAAGGGCCTCGTCCTCGGAGTCGAACGGCAGCTCGCCGACCAGTTCGGCGTGCGCCGCGGCCAGCCGACCCAGGGCCACCTCGGCGGCGTCGATGAGGTCGTCGTCGCCGAGGTCCACCACCAGGAGCGCGGCGTCGGCCGACCGGACCAGGCCGGGCAGCCACGGCTCGAAGAAGTCGAGCGAGATCGCCGGGAGGTCGACGATCTGGAACCGGACATCACCCCAGGTGGCGATCCCCGGCTGTGGGGCCCGGGTCGTGAACGGATACGGGGCGACCTCGACCTTGGCGTTGGTCAAGGCCGCCAGCAGGGCGCTCTTGCCGGCGTTGGGGCCGCCGACCAGGACCACCTGCCCGGCCCCCTCGCGCGGGACCCGGTACGAGACGCCCCCCTTCTTGCCACCCGCCTTGGCCCCCTCGACCTCGTCGCGGGCCCGGCTGATCTTGGTCTTGAGGTCGGACTGGAGCTTCTCGGTCCCCTTGTGCTTGGGCAAGAGCCGGAACAGCTCGCGGAGCGCCTCCAGCCGCCCGGCCGGGGAGGCGGAGCGGCGGTACTCCTCCTCGGCTTTCAAATACTGCGGCGGGAGGTTGGCGGGCATCGCGGCGCGGGCTCCGGGCTCTTCGGCGGATTCCAGGGCGCAAGGTTAGGGAATGTCAACGGGCGAATCAAGCCCCTCCCGTCCCCCTATCCCTCGGCAAGGCTGCGACCTCCGGCGAATCGAGGGCGGTCCGGGGCGGTTTCGGCGAGGAATCTTTCGATTTTTTTTCAATCTTCGCGCCATTTCCCCGAAGAGGATGCGAAGATGGGGAGACGCGGCGGCTCGGCCTTCCCCCTCTTCGGCAAGGTCGACTCGCCGCCACCTCCGGAGGGCCCTCCCTGCCATGAGCCCGACGCACTTCGCCCCGTGGTCGACGACCCCGGCCGACCCCTTCGACGCCCGGAAGGCCGCCCACCTGCTCCGCCGGGCCGGCTTCGGGGCCTCGCCCGCCGAAGTCGCCCGCGCCGTCGGCGAGGGTCACGAGGCGACCATCGAGGCCTTCTTCGAGGCGGCCGACGAGGAGGACCGCGACTTCGCCCGGACCTTCGAGGCGATCGCCGGTTCCTTCGTCAACTTCACCGTGGCCGACCAGACCCGAGCCTGGTGGGCCTACCGGATGGTCAAGACCCGGGCTCCCCTCCGCGAGAAGCTGACCCTGTTCTGGCACGGACACTTCGCCACCGTCATCGAGAAGGTCGATGACGCCGAACTGCTGATCCGCCAGATCGACGCGATCCGTCGGCACGCCTCGGGAAATTTCCGCGACCTGGTCCTGGCGATGGCCCGCGACCCGGCCATGCTCGTCTGGCTCGATGGCGAGTCGAGCACCAAGGACCACCCCAACGAGAACTTCGCCCGCGAGCTGATGGAGCTGTTCACCTGTGGGATCGGCCATTACACCGAGGCCGACGTCCAGGCCGCCGCCCGGGCCTTCACCGGCTGGTCCCGCGACGGCTCGAACTTCACCTTCAAGCCCCAGGATCACGACACGAGCCGCAAGCGATTCCTCGGCAAGACCGGCCGGTTCAACGGCGACGACATCGTCGACATCTTGACCCAGCACCCCGCCACCGCCCGGAACATCGCCGCCAAGCTCCTGCGGTTCTTCGCCTGCCCCGAGCCCGCCCCCGACGTGGTCGACGAGGCCGCCGCGCTCCTGGAACGGACCCGGCTCGACGTGAAATGGTTCCTCCGCGAGTTGTTCCAGTCCCGCTACTTCTTCTCCGAAGCCTGCCGGCGGACGCGGATCGCCAGCCCCGTCGAATTCGCGATCGGGACGGCGCGGACCCTGGGCCTCCGCTGGCCCGCCCTCGAAATCAGCGAGCAACTGGCCTTGATGGGCCAGAAACTGCTCTCCCCGCCCAACGTCAAGGGCTGGGACGGCGAGAAGCGCTGGATCAACACCAGTTCCTGGGCCGCCCGGACCGCCTGCGCCCGGATGATCGCGGAGTTCGAGGGCGACACCTACGCCGCCCACCTCGACCTCGAAACCCTCGTCCCCGGCGCGATCCGCGAGCCCGACGCCGTCGTCGCCCGCCTGGCCGACGTCCTCTTGCAGGGCGAACTCGGGCCCGAATCGCGCCGCGAACTCGCCGAGTTCCTCGCGACCCCCGACGAGGGCCAGGCCAGCCAGGCCTTCCGCGAGGACGACGGGGCCCGGGCCAAGAAGATCCGGGCCTGCCTCGCCCTGATCCTGGCCCTGCCCGAATACCACGCCTGTTGAAAGGCCGATCGCCTCTTCTTCCACCCCGGAGCGACCGATGGCGACCAATCGACGCGAATTCCTGGCCACCGGGCTGTCGTTCGTCTCGCTGGGCGGGGCGATCCCGGGGTTGTTCGCCCGGGCGGCGGAGGCGTCGAGGGCGGCCGACGCCAACGACCACGTCCTCGTCGTGATCGAGCTGGCCGGCGGCAACGACGGCCTGAACACCGTCATCCCGTTCGAGGACGCGCTCTATTACAAGAACCGGCGGCGCCTGGGCGTGCCCAAGGGGGACGTCCTCAAGCTGTCGAAGCTGGTCGGACTGCACCCCAAGATGGGGCCGATGCACGAGCTGTACCAGGAGGGGGAGCTGGCGATCGTCCAGGGGGTCGGCTACCCCAAGCCCGACCGCTCGCACTTCCGGTCGATGGAAATCTGGCACACCGCCAGCGTCGATCCGACCCCGCCGACCTCGGGCTGGCTCGGGCGCTGCCTGGAAGCGGCCGGCCCCGGCGACGACAAGCCGCCCGGCGGGATGGCGTTGACCGGGTCGCTCCCGCAGGCGTTCCTGGCCGACTCGATGGTCGTGCCCGTGGTCGAGCAGCTCGACGCCTTCAACCAGGAGGCCGGGGCCGACCCCGCCGCCGCCCGGCTCCGCCGCCGCCTGACCACCGGCCCCGGCGCCGCCGGCCCGGTCGGCTTCCTCCGCCGCCAGTCCGACGCCGTCTACCGGACGGCCGACCGGCTCAAGCAGGCCACCGACAAGTACGAGTCGAGCGTGACCTATCCCGAAGGCGAGCTGGGAGCCCAGCTCAAGCGGGCCGCGCAGATCATCGCCGGGCGGATGGGCGTGCGCGTCCTGTTCGCCTCGCAGGACGGCTACGACACCCACGCCGACCAGGCCGAAGCCCACGGGAACCTGCTCGCCGGCCTGTCCGAGGCCCTGGCCGCCTTCCGCGCGGACCTGGAAGGCCACAAGCTGGCCGACAAGGTCGTGGTCATGGCCTTCAGCGAGTTCGGCCGCCGGGTCGACGAGAACGCCAGCGGCGGGACCGACCACGGCGCCGCGTCGAGCCTGTTCCTCGTCGGCCCCAAGGTCAAGGGCGGCCTCGTCGGCGAGTACCCCAGCCTCGCCGAGCTGGGCGAAGGGGACCTGGTCTACAACACCGACTTCCGCTCGGTCTACGCGACCCTGCTCGACCGCTGGCTCGGTTGCCCCGCCGAGAAGGCCCTCGGCCGGCCCTTCCCGACGCTCGACCTGATCCGCTCGTGATGGGAATGGGTGATCGATCATGGGTGATGGTTGATCATTGGGGCGGTCGCGAATCCATCAATTACCACCCATGATCCATCACCCATTCCCCAGCCCCTGCGGTTGCATCCCGCCCCGGGCCTTGTCCAAGGCCCGGGCGAGGGCGTGGAGGTCGGGGAGCCAGTCGAGGTCGGCGGGACGGCGGCCGTCGCGGTCGAGGAGGACCCCGCGAAGGCCGGCCCGCTCGGCCCCGAGGACGTCGTTCTCGGGGTCGTCGCCCACGCACAGGACGCGGTCGGACGCGAGGTCGAGGCTGGCGCAGGCGGCGGCGTAGAAGGCTGGGTGCGGCTTCCGGTGGCCGACCTCCGACGAGATGACCAGGGTGTCGACGACCCCGGCCAGTTCGGGCAGGCCGGCGGCCACGGCGCGGAGGCGGCCGTCGAAGTTCGAGGCGACCCGGACGGGGATGCCGCGGCCCCGGAGGGCCTCCAGGCCGGGCCCGACGTCGGGGAAGCATCGCCAGGCTTCGGGGCGGCCGAAGTGGTCCCAGAGTTCGGCGAACCCCCGGTCGAGGTCGGGCAGGTCGGGCAGGACGTTGGCCACGATCCGCCGCCATCGTCGACGCTCGATCGCCTCGTCGGTGGCCATCGGGCCAAGCTGCTCGTCAACCTCGTCGTTGCGGAAGTGCTCGCGGAATCGCGACTTGACCTCCGCCACGTCCACGACCAGGCCTTGCCGGGCCGCCGCCGCCGCGTAAGCCTCCGCCACCGAAGGGACCGGGTCGATCAAAGTCCCGACCGCGTCGAGGACGATCCCCTCGATCCCGCCCCATCCATCTCGCCTGGTCATGGTCGTCGTTGATCCGCCGGGTCCCGAAACGGCCGAAGGGCCGACGCCGTCCCCGCGGGGCCCGTGGCCGTGGATTGCGGGAAACACGTCGGTCACACCCGGTATTGTGGACGTAGATTGGTGATAGGGAAGGACCCCGGATGATTGCGTCGACCTAAACGTCGCTTCACGGCGAATTCCATGTTCGAAACGACTCGCCCCGACGTCCGATCACCCGGTTCCGCGTCGATCCCGGCCGCCCAGGCCCGCGCGGTCGAGCGGCGCCATCGGCTCGACCACCAGCACCGTTCTTTCCCGGGGCGGACCCCAGACGCCCGGCCGATCCGACCCCGCCCGCCCGCTTGAGGCGGTCCGGTCAGCGGCCCGGCCGGACCAGGCCGGGAGAAACGTCGATGCCGAGGTCGGCCACCTGGCCGGCGGCGAGCTTGGCCAGGGCGATCCCGGCCATCGCCGCGTTGTCGGTGCAGAGCGACGCCGGGGGCAAGAACAACTCGGCCCCCCGCCCGGCCGCCATCGCCCCGACCCGCTCGCGGAACCGGCCGTTGACCGCCACGCCGCCGCCGACCCCGAGCCGGTCCCAGCCGGTCCGGTCGAGCGCCTGGCTCGCCTTGGCGACGAGGACGTCGACCACCGCCTCCTGGAAGCTCGCCGCCAGGTCGGCCACCAGGTCCGGCGGCGGCGGCTCGCCGGTGGTCCGGGCATCCCGCCCTTTGAGGGCATAGAGCACGGCCGTCTTGAGCCCCGAGAAGCTGAAGGCGAGCCGGTCGTCGTGGAGGAACGATCGGGGGAACGCGAACGCCCGGGGATTCCCTCGCCTCGCCGCCCGCTCGATCCCCGGGCCGCCGGGATACCCCAGCGCCAGGAGGCTGGCGACCTTGTCGAACGCCTCGCCCGCCGCGTCGTCGATCGTCCCGCCGATCAGTTCCGCCTCGATCGGACCCCGGCAGGCGAACAGGCTCGTATGCCCGCCCGAGACGACCAGCCCCACGCATGGGTAGACCTCGCGCCCCGGGTGCGCGAGCTGGCACGCATAAAGGTGCCCTTCTAGGTGATCGACCGCGATCAGGGGGACGCCCAGCGCCATCGCCAGGGCCTTCGCCGCCGTCAGGCCCACGACCAGGCCCCCCACCAGGCCCGGCCGGGTGGCCACGGCCACGGCGCCGATCTCGGCCAGGGCTACCCCCGCCCGCCGCAACGCCTCGTCGACCACCGGCAAGACCTGCCGGACGTGCTCCCGGGCCGCGATCTCGGGTACCACCCCGCCGAACCGCTCGTGCAGGTCCACCTGCGAGGCGATCACGCTCGACCGAATCGTCGGCACGCCCCGGCCCGGCGGAGTCGGCCCCTCCAGGACCGCCGCCCCCGTCTCGTCGCAGGTCGTTTCCAGAGCCAGCAGGAACATGGGTCGTGGGTCGTGGGTCGTGGGTCGTGGCCGGGTGGGTCGTGGGTAGTGGTCAGATAGAGCGTGAAGCAATCATCTCCCGGCCGTCCCCAACATAATCGCGGAAACTGGGACCGGCTAACACACTTTCCTGGCAATCATCAGCTACCCACGACCCACGACCCACCCCCCCCCACCCCCCCCCCCCCCCCCCCCCCGCCCCCCACCCCCCCCCCCCCTAAAAAAACCCCCCCCGCACGACCCACTCGACCACGACCCACCCCCACGCTTCATCACTCCGCCGGCTTGCCCAGCTTCTCGGCCACGACGGCGACGGCCTTGTCGAGTTGCTTGTCGACGAAGGGTTTGGCGTCCTTCTTGGGGTCGGGCTTGGGCTTGTTGCGGCTGGACAGGGTGTCGCGGTCGCGGCGGGCGAGGAAATAGTCGTGGTACTCGTCGCGGGTGAGCTTGACTTCGAGCCCGGGGCTGGGGGACACGCCCCACTCGTCGGATTCCTTGGCGTTCTTGAACTTGTGGATATTCTTGCCCGACGGGCGCCAGTAGGTGGCCACCGTCAGCTTGAGGACGCTGTTGCCGTCTTCGAGGTCGAGGATGTTCTGGACCGACCCCTTGCCGAACGAGCGTTCGCCGACGACCTGGGCCCGCTGGTGGTCCTGGAGGCAGGCGGCGAGGATCTCGGAGGCCGAGGCCGAGTTGTGGTTGACCAGCACGGTCATGGGGAAGCCGGTGAAGGTCCCTTCCTTGTGGGCCTCGTAGGTCTTCTCCGACGTGTTCCGGCCCCGGGTGCTGACGATCTTGCCCTCTTCGACGAACAGGTCGGCGATCTCGACGGCGGCGCTGAGGAGCCCGCCCGGGTCGTCGCGGAGGTCGAGGACCAGGGCCTTCATCCCTTGCCCTTGGAGTTCCTTGAGGGCGGCTTTGACCTCGTCGGTGGTGTTCTGGATAAACTTGGTGATCCGGATGTAGCCGATCTTCTTGGCCGGGTCGAGCATGAAGTCCCACTCGTCGTTGGGCTTCCGGCGTTCGCCCATGACGCTGGGGACCTCGATGATGGCGCGGGAGAGGGTCAGGGTCTCGGCCTTCTCGTTCCCGTCGTGCATGACGTGGAGCTTGACCGGCGTGCCGGGCTGCCCCTGGAGGGCGTCGATGGCCTTGTCGATGCTCAGGCCCTCGGTCGAGAGGCCGTCGATCTCCAGGATCAGGTCGCCGGCCATGACCCCGCCGGCGTAGGCCGGGGTCCCGACCATCGGGGCGATGACCTTGAGCCGCTTGGAGTCCTCGTCGATCTCGACGGTCATCCCCACGCCGCCGAACTTGCCCTCGATCTCCTTCTTGAACGACTTCCATTGCGAGGTGTTGATGTAAGCCGAGTGCTGGTCGAGGTCGGCGAGCATCCCCTTCAGGGCGCTTTCCATCAAGTCCTTGCGGGACACGGGGCGGACGTAATTCTGCTGGACCTGCTCGACGGCGTCGACGAACACCCCGTAGAGTTCCGACACGTCGTCCTTGGGCTTGGCCCCCTGGCTCGCCTGCCAGCAGAGCAAGGAGATCGCACCGACCATCACGATCGCAACCAGATTCCGTCGCGGCATGGAAGGGGGCCCTCCGGGGCCAGATTCGGCGTTCGGGATCGTTCAAAGGGCCGGCGTCGCGTCCCGGGGCGGTCGGAGAGGGCGGGCGAGGACGCCCGGGTCTACTTCGATTACTGTAGTCTCCGGGACCGAAACGGGGCAAGTCGCGAGTCCCCGACGGCCTCCGGGCCTGGTACAATCCTCCGGGTCGTCGCGGCGATCGTCCCTTTTCCAGCCTTCCGAGGATGGCCGATGCACGGATGGAACCCGTATGCCCCGCCCGAGACCGGCCCCGACCGGCCCCGACCGACCGCCCTCCGGCCGCTTTCCGTCCTGATCCGGGGCGCCGCCGTGTTCTTCGAATTTTCCCTGCTCGCCGGGCCGATCCACCTGTTCCCCGGGCCGACCTCGGTCACGGCGCGGGTCGCGGCCAAGGCGCTAGGGGCCTTCCTCCTGGTCGGGGCCTTCTTCCCGTTCGGCCGGACCGACCGCGAGGCCGACGCCCTCAACCCGACCGCCGAAGACCTGTAGCCGGTCCGCCCGCGCGACCCCAGCGGCGAGTCGGTGGGGGCCCGCGAGACCTTGCGTGTCGCCCCCGTTTATTCCAACTCCCGGTCGATCTTCAGGGCCTGGATGCCGACGATCGGGGCCCGGCAGGCGAAGTTCTCGCAGACGTAAGTCGTGACCCGATCATCCTTCGCGGGCCGATCGGCCAGGAGCGGGACGAGTTTGGCCGTTTTCTCCGAAACGAACCCAACCGCCGGGGCGACGACCTTGTGGGGTTCGAACCGGTGGGCGATCGCCGCGAGGGCCGCGTGGAACTCGGCGGGGTCGGACCCGGCGATGACGGCGTATTCGCGGGGGGGGGCCAGGAGGAAGTCGAGGGCGATCAGGCTTTGCCCGGCGGCGGCGGGGGCCCGTTCCAGGACCAGGCGGGCGGCCTGGAGGGTCGAGCGGGCGACGGTTTCGAAGTCGGAACGGCCGGTGAGCGCGGCCAGCCGGGCTAGGGCGGTGGCGGCCATCGCGTTGCCGGAGGGCGTGGCGTTGTCGTAGGTGTCCTTCTGGCGGACGATCAACGGTTCGTGGCTCCGGCCGACGTAGAAGAAGCCGCCGGCCTCGGGGTCGTGGAACTCGTCGATCATCACCCCGGCCAGGTCGACCGCCGCCTCGATCCAGCGCGGCTCGCCGTTGGCCTCGAAGAGGCGAGTGAGGCCGTCGATCAGGTCGGCGTAGTCGTCGAGGTAGGCGTTGAACTTGGCCTGCCCGTCCTTGTAGCTGTGGAGGAGCCGGCCGTCGGGCGTCCGGAGGTGGTCGAGGAGGAATCCGGCGGCCCTGGACGCGGCCTCGACGTACCGGGGGTCGCCCAGGATCGCCGACGCTTCGGCCATCGGGGCGATCATCAGGCCGTTCCACGAGGTCAGGACCTTGGTATCCTTGGCCGGCGGGATGCGCTTCTCGCGGGCTCCGAGGAGCTTCGCCCGGTCGGCCGCGAGATCCCGACGCAAAGTCGCTTCCTCGCGCCCCAGCAACTTGGCCGCCTGGGCGATCGGGCGGGTCAGGTTCAAGATGGCCGAGTGTTCCCAGTTGCCGTGCTCGGTCACGTCGTAGACGTAGGCGAATTCCTTGGCCCGGTCGGCGCCGAGGAGTCCCGCGATCTCGGCGAGGGTCCAGACGTAGTATTTCCCCTCGACCCCTTCGCTGTCGGCGTCCTCGGTGGCGTGGAAGGCCCCTTCGGGGTCAGTCATCCGGCCGAGGATGTAGTCGAGGGTTTCCCGGACGACCCGGGCGTATTCGGGGTTCCGGGTCACCTGGAAGGCTTCGAGGTAGGCGGTGCTCAAGAGGGCGTTGTCGTAGAGCATCTTCTCGAAGTGGGGGACGAGCCAGCGGTCGTCGGTCGAGTAGCGGGCGAAGCCGCCGCCGAGGTGGTCGTGGATCCCGCCCCGGGCCATGTGGTCGAGGGTATGCTCGACCATGTGGAGGGCGTGGGCGTCGCCGGATCGGGCGTGATGACGCAAGAGGACCCGCAAGTCCATCGGGTGCGGGAACTTGGGGGCCGAGCCAAACCCGCCGTGGGTCGGCTCGTACATCCGGCCCAGGGTCCGCGCCGCGTCGTCGAGCAGGACGAACCCCAGCTCGCCGTCGGACCGGGGGATCACGCCCGAGGCCCGGAGCTGGTCGGTCATGTTGGCGGCGGCGGTGGCGATCTCGTCCCGCCGCTCTTTCCAGGCGCGCTCGACGCCGAGGAGGACCCGGGGGAAGCCGGGCATCCCGCGCGAATCGGTCGGCGGATAGTAAGTCCCGCCGTAGAACGGTTTCAGGTCGGGCGTGAGGAAGACCGACATCGGCCAGCCGCCATGCCCGGTCATGGCCTGGACGGCCGCCATGTACAGGTTGTCGAGGTCGGGCCGCTCCTCGCGGTCGACCTTGATGTTGACGAACCGCTCGTTCATCATCCCGGCGATCGCGTCGTCCTCGAAGCTTTCCCGCTCCATGACGTGGCACCAGTGGCACGCCGAATAGCCGATCGAGAGGAAGATCGGCCGGTCCTCCGCACGCGCCCGGGCCAGGGCCTCGGGCCCCCACGGGTACCAGTCGACCGGATTGTACCGGTGCTGGAGCAGGTACGGGCTGGTTTCCCCGGCGAGTCGGTTGGTCGGGCGGTCGGCGTGCGGGTCGGACATCGGTGGCTCGGCTCGTCGGAGGTCGGTCGATCGCGGGGGAAAGTCTCGATGATTGTCGCATGCAACCGCCGGGCCCGTCACCGGGCCAGCGGGCCGGGCGAGCCCGGCGATCGCCCGAGCACTCGGGAAAAACGAACCCAACCGGGAAGTCGGGCGGCTCACCGGGGCGGCCCGAATCCGAGACTCGGCCGGTCCGACAGGATCACCTCGGCCCAGAGGCGATAGCCCGCCCGGCTCAGGTGGAGGCCGTCGCCGGCGTACAGTTCGGGCCGGGGGAGCCCGTCGGGGCCGAGCATCGGGGCGAACACGTCGACATAATCGGAATTCGGGCGGGAAGCGATCCGCGCCCGGATCATCTCGTTGGCCGAGCGGATCGCGTCGACCTTGGCCCAGAGGGCCGGGCTCGGCTTGATCGAGACGAAAGCGAACCGGATCGGGCCGAGGCGGGCGTCGACCTGGCGGATCAGGTCCGCGAACGAGGCGTCGACCTCGGCCGGGGTCCGGCCGATGGCCAGGTCGTTGTCGCCCACGTAAACGACCAGCGCGCCCGGCCGGCAGGGGACGACCAGCCGCTCGAAGTAGCGGGCGCAGGCGGCCAGGGTCGAGCCGCCGAAGCCGAGGTTCCTGATCCGGGGTTCGCCGAGGTCGGCCGCCAGGGTGTCCCAGAGGCGGATCGACGACGACCCTTGGAAGACCACCGACCCCACCGCGCCGGGGTCGCCCTCCAGGCGTCGTTCGAGCCGGCGGACCTCCCCCTCGTGCCAATCCACCGGACGATCCGCCTTCCTCAAGTCACCCGGGAGTCGTTCGCGGACCGGGCCGGGCCGTGCGGCCCTCGGTGGAGCGGAGGATGGGCCGGGGCGTCGATGACCTGCGCGATCCGCTCGGCCGCCCGGCCCGAGGCCCCCGGCGCGGCGACCTGGTCGCGGAGGTCGGCCAGCGCCGCCGACGCCTTCCGGCGCTCCTCGGGGTCGTCCAACCAGCGGGCGGCCCACGTCGCCAGTTCGCCCGAAACGTCGACCGGCGTCAAGTACTCGGGCATCACCTCGGCGTCGGCCAGGAGGTTGACCAGGCTGATGTACTTGGCCTTGATGAAGCGGCGGGCGACCCACAGGTCGAACCGGCGGATTTTGTAGAGGACGACCGTCGGCAGGGCCTCGACCATCAACTCCAGGCCGACCGAGCCCGACACGGCCCAGGCCACGTCGGCCATCCGGATCAGCTCCGGGGTCCGGGCGGCGAAGATCTCGACGTCGAGCGCCAGGCCGAGGTTTCCCACGATTCGCAGGGCGAGGTCGCGGTGCCGGTCGTGCAAGCAGGCGACGGCGAACCGGGCGTCGGGGCGGGAGCTTGCCAGCCGGGCGGCGGCCCGGAGCATGATCGGCAGGTTCCGCGCCACTTCCTGGGTCCGCGACCCCGGCAGGATCGCCACCAAGGGGCCGGGGCGGGCGGCGATCTCGGCGATGAACTTGAAGTCGAGCACCCGCTCGGCCAGCTCGTCGAAATACGGATGGCCGATGTAGACCGCGTCTTTGATGCCCCGGTCGTGATACCACTTCGGCTCGAACGGGAGGCTGCACAGGAGGTGGTCGACGTACTTGCGGACCTTCTCGACCCGCCAGCCGGCCCAGGCCCAGATCTGCGGGGGGACGAAATAGATGACCGGGATGCCGTGCTTCTTCGCCGTCCGGGCGAGGTGCCAGTGGAAGCCCGGGTAGTCGATCAGGACCACGGCGTCGGGCCGACGCTCGCGAAATTCCCGGTCGGCCATCGCCAGCAGGCCGAAAAACTTGTGGATATTGAGCACGACGCGGACGAACCACATCACCGCCAGCTCGACCAGCGGGTAGAGGACCGTCGCCCCCGCCTCCGCCATCCTGGGCCCGCCGAAGCCGACGACCTCGACGTCCGGCCTCAACTTGCGCAACGACCGGACGAGGTTGGCCGCGTGCAGGTCGCCGCTCGGCTCGCCGGTCGAAAGGAAGATCCGCATCGGTGGGCTCGCGTCCATGCCTGGGGGGCTCCGGGGTCCATCCCGCGCGGGCGAACATAGCAGACCCGGCCGACCCTGGGAAGGCGGGCCTCGTCCATTGAAGACTCGGGACTGGAGGACTCGGGACTCGGGATTTAGTTTCGGCAGCGATGGCGCGTTCTGGCTCCCCTCCCCCAACAGGGCGATTGCGCCACGATGGGTAATTTGGGAGGATGAAAGCATGGCGCCTTGGGTTGGTTGGCGGTTGGGCCGACATCCGAAGCGTCGATGCTCTCCGGGTCTTCCCTTTCATGTCCAGCGACT
>JAABUQ010001216.1_pt1 | contig 56580 bp, 49 predicted proteins | sample 5560001 | NCBI WGS metagenome assembly JAABUQ01 (sample SAMN10711888, study PRJNA513371) | rock metagenome | isolation source: Antarctica rocks | place: Antarctica: Victoria Land, Finger Mt nord | collected 2015-12-18
GAACGCGAGGCCACCACCCACCCCGGCGGCCGGCTCCCGGTGCCGCTGACCGGGGTCCTGGACGAGGCCGCAAACGTCTGCCGGTGGAAGGACCTCCCCCAGCTCTACTCCCACGACGGCAGCCGCGGGATCCTGCTCTCCACCTACGTCCAGTCCCCCAGCCAAGGCGTCCAACTGTGGGGCGAGCAGGGCTGGAAGACCCTCCGGGACTCCGCCAACGTCCTCGTCTACGCCGGTGGGGTCAAGGACCGGGACTTCCTCACCGACCTCTCCGACCTGGTCGGAACCTGGGAACGGCCCACCGACAGCGTCAGCCACGGCCACACCGGCAGGTCCACCAGCCAATCCACCAGGCGTGAACCCGTCCTGGACCCCGCCCAGCTCGCCGCGCTCCCCCTCGGCCGGGCCGTGGTCCTGGTCTCCGGGACCCCCGCCACCCTCATCCGCACCGTCCCCTACCAGGACGGCCCCCACGCCCCCGCGATCACCGCCGCCGCCACCGGGACCACCGGCGACGCGCTGCGCCAGGTCGTCACCGCCAGTCGGCCCCGGGCAGCCCGCCGGGCCGCCGCGGCGGCTGAAGGTCAGGCGGCCGCGGCATGACCGCCGGGACCGGGCTCGGGGACGGGTTCCCCGACGACACCCAGATCCCCGGCCCCGCACCAGACCAGCCCACCGACGCGCCGCAGCTGGCATACCCGACCGTCGCCGACTGGGTCCAGCACTACCTCGTCGTCGTCTACGCCCGCCCCATCGACACCAGCGGCCGGTTCTTCTGGTGCCGCCGCTGGTGGCTCCACGACGAAGCACTCGACCGGCTCGACGCCCTCTGGCGAGCCTGGGAAACCACCCGCCTCGACGGCGCCACCGGCCCCGCCACCTGGTGGACCACCTACGCCGACCCGATCATGACCGCCCTGCTCAGCCCCACCGGGCCGTTCCGCAAATGCGACAACGCCCACCACGCCCGCCCCGAACAACTCACCGACCCACTACCCGTCGACCCGGCACCCGCTGAGCTGTTTCCATCGGGGCACTGAAGCGATCCTTGTGCCGCTCCCGACCACGCATCGGCCCGAGGCCCAGGTTCCTCGGGGGGCACTCAGGCCACAGCTGAGGATCCACGTAGGTAGTCAGCGGCCTCGGCCGCAGCAAGGTAACCGCTTGTGCCCAGCGGCCGACTGCCTGCCCCTACAAGAATGCTGTTGGCCTTGGCCACCACTTCGACGGCCGCTCGGGCGTCTTGACCCACCTTGTAGATCCGCCATGACGCTTGGGGCATCTGAGCGATCTCATTCAGGTATCGGGCTCGGCTTCGGACGGCGTGGTGCCGACGCTGCGGTCCGAGCATGCTTTCGAGCCCATCGGGGCAACAAGTCACCTGGTCATCGCAGAGAAGCATCGCGCGAGTCGTCAGGTTCGAAGCGATGATCTTCGCGGCCTTGGTCGGGATGCTTCGGTGCAACGCTGGGATGTAAACAAACCCACCAGGCCCTCCTGACGACGACTCCTCCCCCTCGGCGACGGGCGGAGTGGGCTTAGCGCGGTTCCCAACCGCAGCCAGATCGGTGCTTTCCCCGACACCGATGCCAGTTTCATAGCCCTGGAGGCCAGCGGCCACAAGAGCCGGTCCATGGGTGCCCTGACGCCAAGCATGGACGGCAAGGCCAGGACGTCGGAGCCGTACCGCGACCTGGAACAAGTTGACGACCCGAGCGTAGTTGTCGGCCGGCTTACCGACCGGCCCGAGTTGTAGTCCGACGGCCATCGCGCCGATCCTGTTGGCTGTGGCCGCAAAGCGGTCGACTCCAGTTGCGAGCGCGTTGGGGTGGGCGAACCGGTCGAGCCGACCGGTCAGCACCGGGACCACCGGGAGCCGGTTGTCGAACTCGCGCAAGTATTCGCTGGTCTCAACGATGCACGAGAGCGCCACCGCGAACCACGGATCTGACGGCGACGACGCATGGAAGTACGGCGGGACAACGATGGTCGCACCGCTTGCCACTTGAAAGTCCACAGTCGCCCGAAGCATCTCTCGGCGCGAGGCGCGCGACGCGTAGTCAGCGGCCGCACGTGGCGATGCGGACGCGAACGGCAACCTTGACCACGGCTTGTCCGGGTCGGACTGGTACTGAAGCAGGAACGTCATGGGGTCGATCACCACCGGCAGCCCAGCAGCCTGGGCGTCTTCGACGAGCCCCGGCTGCGAGGAGGCGATGGCGGCGTCGAGGACGAGACGGCTGATCGGGCAGCGCGCACCCAGGGTCCTCCGGGCACCACCGGGCGCCAGCAGGTCGGCGACCACCTTGCCGTCGCTAGACCCCGGACGGATCAACAGCTCAGCCGACATCGAGCACCCCCTGCTCCCGGTGGACCGTGTGCGACATACAGTACGACATGGCCACGTCAGTTTGGCGACTGCTGGACGACGTGCCATCGTCAAGCCCAGCGGCAGGACCGGCCGGTGACCGGTTCGCGGCTCGGTGACATCCCGTCGAGGAGGAGAACCAAGGTGAGCCAGGCGCACCCCGCACAGGCAACCAGCGAGGCGATGTACTCCGGGATCATCGAGACCCTGCGTCGCTCAGCGCTGAACGCGGCGGAGATCGGCGGGCTGACGGGGGTTAGCGAGCGGCAGGTCCAACGGTGGGGCTCCGGAACGAGCAAGCCGGACGGCGACAACCGAACGAGGTTGCTCGAGCTCAGCTACGTCGTGGACCAACTACTCGAGATCTACACCGCGGAAGGTGTAGAAATTTGGCTACACGGCCGCAACCACGGCCTTGATGGTCGTCGGCCACTCGACCTCTTACGCGGAGGAGAGTTCGACACCGTCCTTGAGGCAATTGAACGACTTAATGCCGGAACCATGTAAATGGCCAACCTTGCGGTGGCGGTCTCTCGGACGCGGATCTGTGAGATCCACGGCACTTTTCAGAGGCACACAGGACTTCACGTGCCCAATGTGATGGGGAGTCCTTCCGGTGGCCGGTGGGGACCGCCCGGTGCTTTTCCGGTTCTTTACCTCGGGCGACCGACCAATGCGGTTGTCGGTGAGGCCTACCGCCACTTGGTCGATGACGTCGAAGGAATGACCGGCGAGGCGGTCGGTCCACGAACTCTGTGGACCGTGAAAGTTGCCGTCACACAGATCGTCGATCTTCGCGACCCGGAAAGCCTCGCAGCTCTCGGGCTGACGGTTGATGACCTTCGGACCAACATCGACCAGTACGGCCGGTGCCAAGAAGTTGCCCAAGCCGCTCATCAACTCCAGTTGCACGGGATCGTCGCACCCTCAGCAACTGGGCTTGGGGAGACACTGGCTTTATTCGACCACGGACTGCCCGTTGCCGAAGTGCCGACCGTAGTCAGTAGGGAAACTTGGGAGAGCCTCCCCGCTGACCCGAGACGCCTACGGGTCGTTGACGAGCGCAGAACCGGTACGGACCCGTCGCGCTAATCAGCCGAACATGTGAGTTTGAGGATCGTGTACCACATGGCTTGGTGGCCCTAACGGTTGAGGTGCGGGTGCGGCCGGCTAGACAATACGGTCGCCCACGAACAACCTGATAGAGGTCGATTAGAGCGCTAGTTGGTACACCAGCGTGCGCCCCGTTTGAAGCATTGTTCTTGCAGGCGGAGCATTGTAGCCTATAGCTCATGTTGGACTAACGCTCCTGTCCGACCTCCGGCTTTCGGGCTAACGCCGATGACCGCCCCGACGGCTCGGCCCGCCTTCGAGTAGTGGAGACCCTCGCCGGTTGAGAATGGGATCGGTCGAGTTGAACGCGGGCGTCTACGGCCTGGGCGTCGGGGTATCCGGCGATTCTTGCGGCGAATGCGTCTCGGCGTTGTGGGGTGTCCCAGCCGAGCGCCGCGACACGGGCGGTCTCGGTCCGGGTGGTCGCGTCGGTCACGTCCGCAGTCGTGGCAGTGATGTCGTGGCGTGCGTCCCCGGCAAGGGCGGTGGCCAGCTCGGTTTCGACCGCACGCCGACGGGCCTGGGCCTGGTCGTGGGTGAGCTCGCCGGTCGACCCGGCGCGGTCGGCGGTGGGCGTCGGCGAGCTGGGCTTCCACGGCCGGGCCGTAACGGTCCCGGACCGTGGTCTGGACCCGCTGGGCGGCGCCGGTGAACCCCGGGTCGATGTCCTCCCAGGCCTGGGCGGTCGCATAGACCCGGGCGACCGCGGCGGGATCGGCCTGGTCCCACCACGCCGGGTTGTCCGCAACCGCGACCTCCGCGCGGGCCAGCTCGCGTTCCCCGCCTTGCCGGTCCCCGGCCTGCCCGGTCTCGGCGCGAGCGGCCTGCTCGTCGGTGCGGGTGCGTTGCTCGGACCGGCGGGCGACCCACTCCGCGACCTGCGCGGCGAGCAGCAGCGCGGTCCGCCAATTCTGGGCGACGGCGTCGTCCAGCTCGTCGTGTTCGGTGACACTCACAGCTGCCTGCCTCTCATCGGTCCAGCCCGTTGTCCGGGTCCGGGGTGCCGGGTGCACGGGGAGCGGCCGGCCTTGTCGTTCGACCCGGGCCCCGGGCCGCGGTCAGAGACGTCGCGTCGGCGCGGGGGTGGCGGCGCGGGCCGGGTCGGACATGTGGGACCGGAGCAGGTCGTGGCGGACGGTGTCGGCCAGGGCCCGGACCTGCCGGGCGTCGCCGGCGGCCTGCGCTGCGGCGTGAACCGCCCGGGGGGCGCCGATCAGCTCGCGCAGCAGCAGCGCGTCCCGGGCCGCGTCCGGACGTCGCGGGACTGCTGGGCCACGACCGCGACGACCCGCCGGACCGCCGACGGCAGCGCCCGGTGGACCGGGCGGCGGTGAACCGCAGCTGCGCGGACCGGGCCAGCTGGTCCGCGGTCCGGGCGATCGGCCCCGGGGTGGTCTCGACCCAGGCCGACAGCGCCCCGAGCACCCCGGCGGTGTCCGCGGCCGTCCGTGCCCACGCGCCGTGGTCGGTCACCGGAACCGCGACCAGCCGGTCCCGTAGCCCGGCCAGCTCGGCCCGGGCGGCCTCGAGCTGCCCGCCGTCTACCACCTGGGTTTCCGCGCCCGGGGCCACCGGCCGCCGGTGCCGGGCCGCGGCCGTCCACTCCGCTGCCGCGGCGGTCGCGGCCTGCGCGGTGTCCGCCCAGCCCTCCCGCAACCTCGGGAGGGTGAGGTCCCGGTCCAGCCGACCCCCGCCGAACCACACCGGCCGCTCCCCCCGCACCGGCCTAACCGCCGCGGAGTACCCGACGACCACGTCGGTGGTGCCCGCCGCGAACCGGGGCCGGACCAGCAACCCCGCCAGCCGCGCCCGGCGCACGAACTCCGCCTCGTCCACCGCGGCCACCGACACCGCCCGCACCACCCGGGCCACCCCCGCCCGGGCCGGTTCCGGGACGCCGAGCCGGGCGGCCCTGCTGACCTCCGCGCCGCTCACCCCCCGGGCGCCCCGGCCCAGCTGCCGGGACTCGATGACCGTCAACCCGTGCGCGGCCTCGAGTGCCTGCGGGGCCTCACCGGCTCGTTCTGTTTCCCAGGACCGGCCAGGTATCGCACCAGTCCAGTCGTCCGACCACCGGATTGCTCGACCGGCCCGTCCGGATCACCGCCGACTGCGCCGGGAACTCTGCCTCGGAGTTCGTCCGAACCCGACTCCACGCCTTGGGACATGGCCCTGCGACCTCGGCGGGCCGTGTCTCAGCCGAGGTCGACCGGATCGACGCGCAGGCGGACGTGCGGCAGCTTTCGGGCGGTCCGCGCGGCCTGCGCGCCGGACAGGGCGTGGGTCAGCGCTGCGCCGTGTCCCCGGCGGTCCCTCACCAGCAGGCGCACCTGACCACCGGCCGGGACGCCGTCGGCGCCGAGCGGCCCTGGCGGCAGGCTCCCGCCGGCAGACCACGAAGCGTTGACCGGGACGGGGCCGAGGACGTCCGCGGTGTCGGGCAGCTTCGCGCGGGCCACGAGGTCGGCGGTGTCGGCGGCCGCACCGACCAACTCCACCACCACCGACGCCGGTGGCAGGGCCGTCGCGACCCGGTCGTCCAGTTCGGCGTCCGCGGCGCCCACCGGGTCCCACCGGACGAGGGCCTGGACCGTACGGTTCCCGGCGTCGGCGACGAGGACGACGGTGCCACCGGCACGCACCAGGGCGGCCGCGTTCGCCCACCGGCGCAGCGCCTCCTGCGCGGCGGCGAGCTCGGGCCGGGCCAGCAGCACGTCGCCGTCGAGCAGGACCGCAGCCGCGTACCCGTGCTCGGCGACCGGCTCGGCGCCGGGCGTGGCGACGACCAGTGCCGGCCGGTCCGGGACGGTTGCCCGCACCCCGCCCGCCCGTTCCCCGCCCGCCCGTTCCCCGCCGGCCCGCCGCCGCCGCCCCGACCCGACGTGACCCGGCTGGTCGCCGCCGCTGGCGCCCGCGTCGGGTGTGCCCGCGACGCGGGTGGCCGACGACTGGACGACCGCGACCCCCGGCAGGGCCCGCCCGAGCTCCTCAGCGGTCCGGACCGAGCCCACCCGACGGGACCGGAAGCGGTGCGCCCCGCACTCCGGACAGGTCCAGGCGGTGGCCGGGCGTCCGCACCACCGGCAGGCGGCGACGGCTCCCGTCGCCGGGACCGCCAGTGGCCCGGCGCAGTGGGTGCAGGCCGCTAGGTGCCGGCACCGCTCGCACGCCAGGACCGGCAGGTAGCCGGCGCGCGGCACCTGGACGAGCACGGGCCCGGTGAGCAGCGCCACCCGCACCGTCCGCAGGACCAGGGCCGGCAGTCGGGCCGCCCGCGCGGCCGCGTCCCGGGCCATCTCCCGGTCGTCCCCGGCGACGACCACCCGCGGGACGACCGCACGCGTGGCCGCCCGGTCCGGTGCGAGCACCGCCAGGAAACCGTCACGGGCCAGGGCGATCGCCTCCGGGGTGAGCACGTGCCCGGCGAGCAGCAGGGCCGCACCGTCCACGCTGCGTCGGACGAGCACGTCCCGGGTGTGCGGGTGCGGCGCGCGCGGTTCGGCGTGCAGGTCGTCCCCGTCGTCCCAGCAGACGACGAGACCGAGGTCCGCGACCGGGGCGAACGCGGCCGCACGGGTCCCGACGACGATCCTGGCGGTGCCCCGCAGCACCGCCAACCACGACCGGTAGCGCTGCGCGGGACCGAGGTCGGCTGTCAGCTCGGTCACCGCCCCCGCCCCGAGGACCGCCGTCAACCCGGCCGACACGGCGGCGACATCCCGGCCGTCCGGGACCACGACGAGAGCTCCTCGCCCGGCTGCGACGGTCGCGGCGACAGCGGCGGCGACCAGGGCCGGACCGGCGCCGGGAAGGGCGGCGACCGCTGCGCGCGGGTGCCCGCCGGACCGGAGCCGGCGGAGCAGCGCGGCCCCTCCCGGGTAGGGCTCCCAGGGGCCCGCGCCGACAGGTGTCGGGACGGTCACCGCGTCGACGTCTGGCGCAGTCTCGGCCTCGACGCGCGCGTGGCGGGGAGGCACCGCCAGGCGCAGGACGTCGGCCAGGGTCCCGGCACACCGGTCGGCGACGTACCGGGCCAGGCGCAGCACCTCCGGGGTGAGGACCTGTTCTGCCGACACCACGGCGCCCAGCGGCGTCAACCGCCCGGGATGCGCGCTGGCCGAACCACGGGCCACCACGTACCCGCCGACCGCCTTGCCGGCGAACCGCACCCGGACCCGCACCCCGACCTGCGCGGCGGCCGACATCCCGGGCGGGACCAGGTAGTCGAAGGGACGGTCGAGGTGCTCGAGCGGCACGTCCAGGACCACCGAGGCGACCGGCAGGACGACTCCGCCGCCCGCCACGTCGAGCGGATCGGGGACGGGGTCGAGCTGGTTCGGGCGCGACGCGGCTGGGTGCTGCGCGACCGGACGTTCCGTCATTCCCACCGCCATGACCGCAGTCCTACGCCGGCACGCCGACAGGACCGGGCTGGGGTCGGGGTGGGCGGGTGACCGAGCCGGTGACCGGCCCAGCAGGCGGTCCGGTCAGGCGGCTGCGGCCTGCAACGCCCCGACACGGTCGAGGCGCTCCCAGGTGAAGTCCGGCAGGTCGCGCCCGAAGTGACCGTAGGAGGCCGTCTGGGCATAGATCGGGCGCAGCAGGTCCAGGTCTCGGATGATCGCGGCCGGCCGGAGGTCGAAGACCCGGGTCACGGCGTCCTGGATGCGCTCGACGGGCATCGTCTCGGTCCCGAACGTCTCCACGAACAGGCCCACCGGCCGGGCCAGCCCGATGGCGTAGGCGACCTGCACCTCGGCACGGCGTGCCAGGCCGGCCGCGACGATCGTCTTGGCCACCCAGCGAACCGCGTACGCCGCGGAGCGGTCCACCTTCGACGGGTCCTTCCCGCTGAACGCACCACCGCCGTGCCGGGCGAACCCGCCGTAGGTGTCGATGATGATCTTCCGGCCGGTGAGGCCGGCGTCACCCATCGGGCCGCCGATCTCGAAGCGCCCGGTCGGGTTGACGAGCAACCGGTACCCCGTGGTGTCCAGCTCCGCCGACGCCCCGCCGGACGTGGCGAGCTCGGCGAGGACCGGGGTCACCACGTGTTCGGCGACGTCCCGGGCCAACATGGTCTCCAGGTGGACGGTCGAGGCGTGCTGGCTGGAGACCACCACCGTGTCCAGCCGCACCGCGCGGTGGCCGTCGTACTCGATCGTCACCTGGGTCTTGCCGTCCGGTCGCAGGTAGGGCACGACACCCTCGCGGCGGACCCGGGCCAGCTGACGGGCCAGGCGGTGCGCGATGGTGATCGGCAGCGGCATCAGCTCAGGGGTGTCGTCGCACGCGAAGCCGAACATCAGGCCCTGGTCCCCCGCGCCCTGGCGGTCCAGGTCGTCCCCGGACTCGCCGTCCGCGCCATCGGTCCGGTCGCGGTGGTCGACGCCCTGGGCGATGTCCGGGCTCTGGCGGCCGATGGACACCGAGACCCCGCAGGAGTCGGCGTCGAAGCCCTTGGCCGAGGAGTCGTACCCGATGTCGCGGATCGTCTCGCGGATGACCCCGGGGATGTCGACGTAGGTGGACGTGGTGACCTCGCCGGCCACGTGCACCTGGCCGGTGGTCACCATCGTCTCCACCGCGACCCGGCTGCCCGAGTCGCCCTTCAGCATCTCGTCCAGGATGGCGTCGCTGACCTGGTCACAGATCTTGTCCGGGTGCCCCTCGGTGACCGACTCCGAGGTGAACAGGCGGTGGGACACGGCAAGCCTCCGCAGGACGCTGTGATGGACCGGGACCGGGCCGCCCAAGGGTACCGGCGGGCAGCCGTGCCGGCGGGCGGCCGTGCGACCGGGTCAGCGGGGGGCGAGTCGCTCCAGGGCCAGGTCCAGCACCGCGTGCGCCACGGTCAGTTTCGGGGCCCGGTCGATCGTGGTGAGCGACCCGTCGGCGCCGATCACCACCGCGGCGTTGTCCGGCGTCGCGAACCCACGGCCGTCGCCGACGTCGTTCACGACCAGCAGGTCCGCGCCCTTGCGGACGAGCTTGGCCCGGGCCTGGCCGATGGCGTCGGTCCCGTTCCCGGCGGGTGTCTCCGCCGCGAAGCCGACCACGACCTGACCGGTCCGGTCGCGGTCCCGAGCCCTGCACACCTCGGCCAGCACGTCCGGGTTCTGGACGAGCCGAACCGTCGGAGCGGTCCCGTCGGCGGCCTTGTGCACCTTGGCGGGAGCGGGGGTGGCGGGGCGGAAGTCGGCGACGGCGGCGACCATCACCACCACGTCGGCCTCCCGGGCGGCAGCCAGCACCGCCTCCCGCAGTCCCGCGGTGTCGACGACCCGCACGAGGTCGACCCCGGCCGGGGGCGCCAGGTCCGGCGCGTCCTCGGTGTTGGCCGCGACCAGGGTGACGTGGGCGCCCCGGACCGCCGCGGCGCGCGCCACCGCGAAGCCCTGCCGACCCGAGGACCGGTTCCCCAGGAACCGCACGGGGTCCAGGGCCTCGCGGGTCCCGCCGGCGCTGACCACCACCCGGCGGCCGACCAGGTCCCGGACCCGGTCCGGCCCACCGGCCGCCCGCCGGTCGAGCGCGTCGAGGGCGTGGGCGGCAACCTCCGCGGGCTCCGGGAGCCGACCGGGGCCGGAGTCGGGGCCGGTCAGCCGACCGCTCGCGGGTTCCAGGACGGTGACGCCGCGCGCGCGGAGCAGGGCGACGTTGTCCACGGTCGCGCGGTGCTGCCACATCTCGGTGTGCATCGCCGGGCCGAGCAGGACCGGGCACCGGGCCGTCAGCAGGGTCGCCGTCAGCAGGTCGTCCGCCCGTCCGGCCGCGGCGCGCGCCAGCAGGTCGGCCGTGGCCGGGTAGACGAGGACCAGGTCTGCCGACCGGCCCAGCGTGACGTGCGGGACCGTGTCCGGGCCCTCCCACAGCGAGGTCGCCACCGGCTCGCCGGACAGGGCCGCGAACGTCGCCTCGCCGACGAAGCGCAGGGCCGATCCGGTCGGCAGCACTGTCACGTCGGCGCCGGCCTCGCGCAGTCGCCGGATCAACTCACACGACTTGTAGGCGGCGATGCTGCCGGCGACCCCCAGCAGGACCCGCGTCACCGGTGGCTCCGGACCTGCGGGCCGGGTGCGAGCGCGCCGACGGGTCAGACCGCGTCGTCGGCGTCCGGGGTGACCGGTTCGGTACGGAGCAGGCCCTCGTTGATCTCCCGGAGCGCGATCGAGAGCGGCTTCTCCTGCACGTAGGTCTCGACGAGCGGTCCGACGTACTCCAGCAGGTTCTCGCCCAGCTGCGCGTAGTAGCCGTTGATCTGGCGCGCCCGCTTGGAGGCGAAGATCACGAGGCCGTACTTGGAGTCGGTGCGGGTGAGCAGGTCGTCGACCGGCGGGTGCGTGATGCCCTCGGGGGCGACTGCGTCGAGTGCTGACATACCGGGTGACTCCTCAGGGTGGACGACCCCCCACGGTAGCCGCGCGGGTCCGGGTCGGTCACGCTCGCCGGCTCAGCGGCCCACGTGCAGGCCCATCTCGGCGGCCACGGCGTCACACGCCCGCCCCACGTCGTCGTTCACGACCGTCACGTCGAACTCCGCGGCCGCCGACAGCTCGTCGCGGGCGGTGGCCAGTCGGCGGTCCCGTTCGGCCGGGCCCTCGGTCGCGCGGCCTGCCAGTCGCGCCACCAGGTCCTGCCAGGTGGGCGGCGCGAGGAAGACGAACCTGGCCGCGGGCATGACGACCCGGACCATCCGTGCGCCTTGGAGGTCGATCTCCAGCAGAGCGGGCCGACCCGCCCGCACGGCCTCCACCACCGGGCGCCGGGGAGTGCCGTACCGGGCCGCGCCGTGCACGACGGCGAACTCCAACAGTTCACCGCCCTGCACGAGGCTGTCGAAGGCCGCGTCGTCGACGAAGTGGTAGTGCACCCCGTCGACCTCACCCGGCCGCGGTCGACGGGTGGTGACCGACACCGACACCCACACCCCCGGGTGCCGCCGGCGCAGGCAGGCCACGACGGTGCCCTTGCCGACCGCGGCGGGACCGGCCAGGACCGTCAGTCCGGCACCGCTGTCCGCGCCTGTCCCGACCGTGGTCAGCTGTTCCCGCCGAACTCCTGCTGCAGGGCGTTGAGCTGGTTGGTGCCCAACCCCCGGACCCGACGCGTCTCGGCGATGCCGAGCCGGTCCATGATCTGCTTCGCGCGCACCTTGCCGACGCCGGGCAGGGACTCCAGCAGCGCGGAGACTTTCATCTTCCCGATGATGTCGTTCCCCGACCCCTCGGTGATGATCTGGGACAACGAGGCACCCGAGTGCTTGAGGCGGTTCTTGACCTCCGCACGCTCCTTGCGGGCCTGAGCTGCCTTCTCCAGCGCCAGGGCGCGTTGCTCAGGGGTCAGGGTGGGAAGGGGCACGGCGTTCTCCTCGGTTCTCGGGGTGGCACGGAGCGCGGTCGGGGCTGGTCACCTGCATGGACGCGGTGCAGCGTCGCACGCGGGCCCGCCCCCGCTCGGTCTCGGATCGTAACCTCCGAGCCCCGGCTGATCACCCTCTCCGAGCCCACCAACCCGGCCGCCCGGCAGGCCGGGTGGGGAGTCCACGACGAGCTGTGCCCGCGGCTCCGCGGACGGCGGCGCCCGGGATCGACCGCCCGGTCAGCCGAGAGCGGCGACGACCTCGTCCCGGGTGCGCCGCGCGGCGTCCCGCAGGGCGGCCACGCCCGGTCCGACGGCCAGCACCGACCGCGACACCGAGGGCAGCACCAGCCCGGCCGCGTCCCCGAACACCGCCCGCAGGTCCGCCGCGGTGGCGCCCTGTGCCCCGAGTCCGGGCGCGAGCAGCGGCCCGTTCACCGCAAGATCGACGTCGAGGGAACCGAGGGTGGCCCCGAGCGTCGCGCCGACGACGGCGCCGACCGAGCCGATCGGCCGCGCGCCGACGTTCTCCCGCGCGACGGCCGCCAGCACCGACGCCCCGACGGTGACACCGTCGGCGGTCCGCGCGCCCTGCAGTGACGCGCCCTCGGGGTTGCTGGACAGCGCGACCACGAACACCCCGGCCCCGTGCGTGGCGGCCGCGGCGAACGCCGGCCGGAGCGCCTCGACGCCCAGGTAGGGGCTGACCGTCAGCGCATCGACCGCGAGCGGCGACCTCGGGTGCAGGTAGGCATCGGCGTAGGCCGCCGCGGTGGACCCGATGTCGCCGCGCTTGACGTCGAGCAGCACCAGTGCCCCGGCGCCGCGGGCCGACGCCACCGTCCGCTCCAGCACCGCGATCCCCGCGGACCCGTACCGCTCGAAGAAGGCCGACTGCGGCTTGAGGACGGCGACCCGGTCGGCCAGCGCGGTCAGGACGGTGTCGCAGAACGCCTCGAGCCCGGCCGGGTCGTCCGTCAGTCCCCAGGCCCCCAGCAGCGACGGCGACGGGTCGATCCCGACGCACAGGGGTCCCCGCGCCGCGCGGGCCGCGGTCAACCGCCGGCCGAAGCCAGCCGTGCCGTCCCCGGTGCCGGCGCTCACGCCTGGTCCGCGGCGGCCCTGGCGGTCCCCTGTGCCCAGTCCTGCAACGAGCGCACGGCGAGGGGACCGCCCAGCTGGGCCTCGATGCCCTCGACGGCGGCGGCCAGTCCCTGCACCGTCGTCACCAGCGGTATCCCCCGCGCGAGAGCGGCGCTCCGGATCTCGTACCCGTCCAGGCGGGGGCTGGCCCCGCCCGCCAGCGCCGCGCCCCGCGGGGTGTTGACGATGAGGTCGACCTCCCCGGCGAGGATCCGGCTCACCACCGTCGGCTCACCGTCGGCGCCGGGCCCGTCGCCGTGCTTGCGGACCACCGTCGACCGGACCCCGTGCCGACCGAGAACTGTCGCGGTCCCCGCGGTCGCCAGCAGCTCGAAGCCCAGGTCGGCCAGGCGTTTGAGCGGGAACACCATGTGCCGCTTGTCCCGGTCGGCCACCGACACGAACACCCGGCCCTTCACCGGCAACCCGGCGATGGCCCCGGCCTGGGACTTCGCGAAGGCGGTCCCGAAGTCGGCCGCGATGCCCATCACCTCCCCGGTACTGCGCATCTCCGGGCCGAGCACCGTGTCCACGCTGGACCCGTCGATGCTGCGGAACCGGTTGAACGGCATCACCGCCTCCTTCACGGCGACCGGGCTCGACGCTCCGGTCGGCGGTGGGTCGCCGCCGTCCCCGCTCGCGGCGAGCAGGCCCTCGGCCCGGAGCTCGGCGATCGTCGCGCCGAGCATCACCCGCGCGGCCGCCTTGGCCAGCTGGGTGCCGGTCGCCTTGGACACGAACGGCACCGTCCGCGACGCCCTGGGGTTGGCCTCCAGCACGTACAGCACGTCCCCGGCCAGTGCGTACTGGACGTTGAGCAGTCCCAGGACCCCGACGCCGCGTGCGATGGCCAGCGTCGACTCCCGCACCCGGCGCACCTCGGCACCCCCCAGGGTGATCGGGGGCAGCGCGCATGCGGAGTCCCCGGAGTGGATCCCGGCCTCCTCGATGTGCTCCATCACCCCGCCGAGATAGAGCTCGGTGCCGTCGTAGAGGGCGTCGACGTCGATCTCGATGGCGTCGTCGAGGAACCTGTCGATCAGCACCGGGTGGGCGAACAGGTCCCCACCGGCGTGCTTGGCCAGGTAGGCGGCCAGGGCCGCGTCGTCGTACACGATCTCCATGCCGCGCCCGCCCAGGACGTAGCTGGGGCGGGCCAGCACCGGGTAGCCGAGCTCGCGGGCGAGCACGACGGCCTGCTCCGCGGAGGTCGCGGTGCCGTGTCTGGGCGAGGGCAGCCCGGCGGCGGCGAGCACCCGGCCGAACTCCCCGCGGTCCTCCGCGGCGTGGATCGCCGCCGGCGAGGTCCCCACGACCGGGACGCCCGCGGCCGCGAGGTCGTCGGCCAGGCGCAGCGGGGTCTGCCCGCCCAGCTGGACCAGGACGCCGGCCACGGGCCCGGCGGCCCGCTCCGCGTCCACCACCTCCAGCACGTCCTCCAACGTCAGCGGCTCGAAGTACAGCCGGTCGGAGGTGTCGTAGTCGGTGCTGACGGTCTCGGGGTTGCAGTTCACCATCACCGTCGCGTACCCGGCCGCCCGCAGCGCCATCGACGCGTGCACACAGGAGTAGTCGAACTCGATGCCCTGCCCGATGCGGTTGGGCCCCGACCCGAGGATCAGCACGGCCGGCCGGGTGCGCGGCGCGACCTCCGTCTCGAGCTCGTAGGTCGAGTAGTGGTAGGGCGTCCGGGCGAAAAACTCGGCCGCGCAGGTGTCGACGGTCTTGTAGACCGGGCGCACGCCCAGGGCCCGGCGCAGCTCGCGCACCACCGCCGCGGACAGTCCGCGCAGGGCTCCCACCGCCGGGTCGGAGAACCCGTGCCGTTTGGCCCTGCGCAGGGTCGCCTCGTCCAGCGCCGGTGCAGCCGCGACCTCGGCGGCCACCTCACGGATCAACGCCAGCTGGTCCACGAACCAGGGGTCGATCATCGTGGCCGCCGCGACCTGGGCCACGGTCGCGCCGGCGCGCAGGGCCCGGTAGGCGTCCTGGATCCGGCCGTCGTAGCCGTGGCCGATCCGGCTCAGCAGCGCCGCCAGATCAGCGGGCGCCGCGTGGGTGACCGGACCGGCGACCTCCAGCGGGGCGGTGCGGTCCTCCAACGAGCGCAGGGCCTTCTGCAGCGCCTCGGTGAAGGTGCGCCCGATGGCCATCGCCTCCCCGACGCTCTTCATGTGCGTCGTGAGCCGCGGGTCGGCGCCCGGGAACTTCTCGAACGCGAACCTGGGCACCTTGACCACGACGTAGTCCAGGACGGGTTCGAAGGAGGCCGGGGTCGCGCCGGTGATGTCGTTGGGGATCTCGTCCAGGGTGTAGCCCAGCGCCAGCCGGGCGGCGATCGCGGCGATCGGGAACCCCGTCGCCTTGGAGGCCAGAGCACTGCTCCGGCTGACCCGGGGGTTCATCTCGATGACGATCATCCGGCCTGTCGCGGGGTCGACAGCGAACTGGATGTTGCAGCCGCCGGTGTCCACCCCGACCGCCCGGATGACGGCGATCGCCATGTCCCGCATCGCCTGGTACTCGCGGTCGGTCAACGTCATCGCCGGCGCGACGGTGATCGAGTCCCCGGTGTGGATGCCCATCGGGTCGACGTTCTCGATCGAGCAGACGACGACCACGTTGTCGGCGTGGTCGCGCATCAGCTCGAGCTCGTACTCCTTCCACCCGATCACCGACTCCTCGAGCAGGACCTCGCTCGTGGGGCTGGCGGACAGGCCCGAGCCGGCGATACGCCGCAGCTCGGTCTCGTCGGTGGCGATGCCCGACCCGGCGCCGCCCATCGTGAACGAGGGCCGCACGACGACCGGGTAACCCAGGGCGGCGACCGCGGCGAGGCAGTCCTGCACGGTGTGGCACACCGTCGAGGCCGCCACCTGCCCGCCCAGGGATCCGACGATCTCCTTGAAACGCTCCCGGTTCTCCCCCGCCTCGATCGCGTCGACGCTCGCACCGATCAACTCGACGCCGAAACGGTCGAGGGTCCCGTCGGTCTGCAGCGCCATCGCGGTGTTCAGCGCGGTCTGGCCGCCGAGGGTCGCGAGCACGGCGTCCGGGCGCTCGAGCTCGATGACCCGTGCCAGCACCTCGGGCGTGATGGGCTCCACATAGGTGGCATCCGCCATCTCCGGGTCGGTCATGATCGTGGCCGGGTTGGAGTTCACCAGCACGACCCGCACGCCCTCGGCACGCAGTACCCGGCACGCCTGGGTCCCGGAGTAGTCGAACTCGCACGCCTGACCGATGACGATCGGACCGGAGCCGATGACCAGCACCGAGCGGATGTCCTCGCGGCGCGGCATCAGGTGTCCCCTGTCTGGTTCATGAGGTCCGCGAAGGTGTCGAACAGCGGGTTGGCGTCGTGCGGGCCGGCCGCCGCCTCCGGGTGGTACTGGACGCTGAACGCCGGCACGTCGAGTGCCCGCAGGCCCTCCACGCTCCCGTCGTTGAGGCAGACGTGGGAGACCCGGACCTTCCCGAACGGCGAGTCGGCCACCGCACCGACCCCGCCCTCGGGTGCGGCGACGGCGAACCCGTGGTTCTGGGCGGTGATCGCGACCCGGCCGGAGTCACGGTCCAGCACGGGGATGTTCATCCCGCGATGGCCGTAGGGCAGCTTGTAGGTCCCGAGGCCGAGCGCGCGACCCAGGACCTGGTTGCCGAAGCAGATCCCGAACACCGGGATCCGCCGCTGCAACGCCGCGCGGACGAGGGCGAGGTCGACGGTGGCCGGGTCCCCGGGGCCGTTGGACAGGAACACCCCGTCCGGGCCGCCCGGGCCACCGACCGCGAGCAGCTGCTCGACGGTCGCGGTGGAGGGCAGCACGTGCACGTCCATCCCGCGCCGGGCCATCTCGGCCGGGCTGGACGCCTTGATGCCGAGGTCGACCGCCGCGACCGTGAACCGGCGCGTTCCCCGGGCTGGAACCAGGTAGGGCGTCGCCGTCGTGACGCCGCCGGCGAGGTCCGCCCCGGTCATCGACGCCGACGCGCGGACCCGCTCGAGCAGTCCCGGCACGGAGGTCGCCGCCCCGTCACCGGAGAAGATGCCGGCCCGCATCGCGCCCCGGGACGCCAGGTGTCGCACCAGGGCACGGGTGTCGATGCCGGCCAGGCCGACGACGCCGTTGACGACCAGCTCCTGCTCCAGGGTCCGAGTGGCGCGCCAGCTGCTGGACACGCGCGCCGGCTCCCGGACCACGTAGCCGGCGACCTGGACCGCGGCGGACTCGTCGTCCTCGTCGTTGACACCGGTGTTGCCGATGTGCGGCGCGGTCTGGACGACGATCTGCCGCGCGAAGCTCGGGTCGGTCAGCGTCTCCTGGTAGCCGGTCATCCCGGTGGTGAAGACGACCTCGCCCAGGGTCGAGCCGGTCGCGCCGTAGGAGCGCCCGGCGAAGCTGCGCCCGTCCTCCAGCACCAGTAGGGCGCCCTCCGGCACCAGCGCGGCGTTCATGCGACCTCCCGAGCCTGGTGGGGTGCCAGCCCGACCGCCTGCGCGGTGCGGGCGGCGAGAGCGCTGATCCCGGCGCGGTCGGCACGGGTGGCGGGGCGGAGACCGGTGTCGAGCTCGACGTCCCCGCACCGCCACCGGACCACAAGCAGTTCCGGGCGGGCGGGCACCTTCCCGGCCATGCCGGCCGACTCCCCGACCCCGACCACGTCGGCGGCCGGGATCCAGACCGGGTCCGCCCCGTCGCGGGAGAGCAGCAGTCCGGTCGGGTGGACCGCCAGCACGGCGTTGGCGCGCGGGCCGAGGCCGTGGGCGGCCACCCTCTCGAGGAAGCTGCCGGCCAGTGTCGTGGAGACGTAGGTGCCCCGCACCGTCGACGTCGGCTGCCCGAGGTCCGCGGGCGGGGCCTGCGGGGCCGGGATCCCCGACTGGCGGACGATCCTCGCCCGCCAGCCACGGGCCATCGCGACCGCGACCACCGCCAGCCCCAGGGCGAGGAGGACCACCGCCAGGGTCCGGCGCAGGGTGTCGGCGCTCCCCGGGGTCATGCCAGCCGTCCGGAGAGCACCGTCGCACGACCGGCCAGGAAGGTGGCCACCACCCGACCGGGGAGGGTCCGGCCGGGGAACGGGGTGTTCGCGCTGCGGCTGGCGAGGTCCGCACCGCGCACGGTCCACGGGGCCGCCGGGTCGTAGAGGGTGACCGACGCCGGGGCGCCCACGGCCAGCGTGGTCCCGAAGCCGTCGAGCCGCCCGATGCGCGCCGGGCGGGCGCTCATCCGGTCCGCGACCCCGTCCCAGTCCAGCAGGCCGGTGTCGACCATCGTCTGGTGCACCACCGCCAGGGCTGTCTCCAAGCCGATCATCCCCATCGCGGCGGCGTCCCATTCGCAGTCCTTGGCCTCGACCGGGTGGGGCGCGTGGTCGGTGGCGACCGCGTCGATGGTCCCGTCGGCCAGTCCCACCCGCAGGGCCTCGACGTCGGCCCGGGTCCGCAGCGGCGGGTTGACCTTGAACACGGGGTCGTACCCGGTGGCTGCCTCGTCGGTGAGCAGCAGGTGGTGCGGGGTGACCTCGGCGGTCACCGCGACCCCGCGGGACTTCGCCTCCGCGACGATGCGCACGGACCCGGCCGTGGACACGTGGCAGACGTGGACACGGGACCGGACGTGCTCGGCGAGCAGGACGTCCCGGGCGACCACCATCTCCTCCGCGACCCGCGGCCAGCCGGTCAGACCCAGCCGGGCGGAGACCTCACCCTCGTTGAGCTGGGCGCCCCGGGTGAGCCTCGGGTCCTGTGCGTGCTGGGCGACGACGCCGTCGAAGGCCCGGACGTACTCCAGCGCCCGGCGCATCAGCAACGGGTCGTCGACGCACACGCCGTCGTCGGAGAACACGCGCACCCGCGCGGAGCTGTCGGCCATGGCACCGAGCTCGGCCAGCCGGGTGCCGCCGAGGCCGACCGTGACGGCGCCGACCGGCTGGACGTGGACCCGCCCGGCCTCCCGGCCCAGGCGCCACACCTGCTCGGCCACGCCGGCGGTGTCGGTGACCGGGTCGGTGTTGGCCATCGCGAAGACCGCGACGTAGCCCCCCAGGGCGGCCGCGGCGCTCCCGGTGGCCACGGTCTCGGCGTCCTCGCGGCCCGGCTCGCGCAGGTGGGTGTGCAGGTCCACCAGTCCGGGCAGGGCGATCAGTCCGGTCCCGTCGACCACCTCGGCACCGTCGACCGGAGCCGTCCCGGCCGGGAGCAGAGCAGTGATCCGTCCTTCGTCGAGCACCAGGTCGACGGGATCCCCACCCAACGGGCGCACCGAGCGCAGCACGTACCGCGTCATGCGGACACCTCCGCCGCCTCGTCGGGAGTGGGGTGCGTCGCGCCGCCCGCGTGGCCCGCGTCGCCCGCGAGCATCCGGTAGAGCACCGCCATCCGGACCGCGACCCCGTTGGCGACCTGCTCCACGATCACCGACCGCGGACCGTCGGCCACCTCGGCACTGATCTCCATGCCCCGGTTCATCGGACCCGGGTGCAACACGATGGCGTGCGCGGGCAGCACCGCGGTGCGGCGGGAGTCCAGCCCGTAGCGGCGGCTGTACTCCCGTGCCGTGGGGAAGTAGGCGGCGGCCATCCGCTCGGCCTGCACCCGGACCATCATCACGGCGTCGGAACCGGGCAGCGCCGAGTCCAGGTCGTGGTCCACCTCGCACGGCCAGCTCCCCACACCCCACGGGAGCAGGGTCGGCGGAGCGACCAGGACCACCTTCGCGCCCAGCGTCGTCAGCAGGGCCACGTTCGACCGGACGACCCTGCTGTGCAGCACGTCCCCCACGATCGTGACCCGTCGCCCGGTCAGGTCCCCGAGGTGGCGGCGCATCGTGAACGCGTCGAGCAACGCCTGCGTCGGGTGCTCGTGCGTCCCGTCGCCTGCGTTGAGGATCGCGGCGCGCAACCACCCCGAGGTCGCCAGCCGGTGCGGTGCGCCGCTCGCCGGGTGCCGCACGACGACCACGTCCGCGCCCATCGCCTCCAGCGTCTGCGCGGTGTCCTTCAGGCTCTCCCCCTTGGACACGCTGCTGCCCTTGGCGGAGAAGTTGACGACGTCCGCGGACAGCCGTTTGGCCGCCACCTCGAACGAGGTGCGGGTCCGGGTCGAGTCCTCGTAGAACAGGTTGACCACCGTGCGCCCGCGCAGCGTCGGCAGCTTCTTGATCGGGCGGTCGCCCAGTGCCCGCATCGACTCGGCGGTGTCCAGCACCGCGATCGCCTCGTCCCGGTGCAGGTCGGCAGTGGAGAGCAGGTGTCTCACGGGGCCTCCCCGGCCGGTCCGGTCGCACCCGTCGGGGCACCGGTCGTCGCGGCACCGGACAGCAGGACGACCGCGTCCTGGCCGTCCGTCCCGGCTGACCGGACCCGCACCCGCTCGTGGCGTGCGGTCGGCAGGTTCCGGCCCACGTAGTCGGCGCGGATCGGCAGTTCCCGGTGCCCCCGGTCGACGAGCACGGCCAGCTGCACCGCCCGCGGGCGCCCGATGTCGTCCAGCGCCGTCAGCGCGGCCCGGGCGGTCCGCCCCGAGTAGAGCACGTCGTCGACGAGCACGACGACCTTGCCGTCGACGCCACCCGCCGGGACGGAGGTCTCCGACAGCGCTCGCGCCGGGCGCAGCCGGACGTCGTCGCGGTACAGCGAGATGTCCAGGGCGCCGACCGGAACGGGGCCGCCACCCAGCGAGCCGACCAGGGCGGCGAGCCTGCGGGCGAGGTGGACCCCGCGGGTCTGGATGCCCAGGACCACGACGTCGGTGGTGCCCCGGTTGCGCTCGATGATCTCGTGGGCGACGCGGGTGAGGACCCGGGCGATGTCGGCGGCATCGAGCACCGTCCGCCCCGCGGGGTGGGCGGGTCCAGCAGCGTCGGGCACGCCCGCCGAGCCGGGTCCCGCCGAGCCGGGCACGGTCGGGTACGGCACGGCAGGCGGGTCGGTGGGAACGTCATCACCCAGAGCTGACACCGGGACTTCCTCTCCGCCTCACGGGACGGTCGGCCCGCCTCACTGGACGGTGGTCAAGGACGTCGGCGCGACCCGTCACCGGATCGCACACTGTCAGGCTACCCGCCGGTGAGCGCCTGGCTGTCACTGACTGCGAGCGGACGGGCAGTGGCGGCGCGTTGTCCGACCCGCCCTCGTCAGCCTGGCCGACCGTTCGTCCACACCCCGCCTTGACGGCTCGGCGCGGCCCGCTTAGATTACCGAGCGTAGTCAAGGTGGCAAATCAAGACCTGTGCGTCACCGCCACCGACGTCCGGGCGCCTGCAGCGCCGCAGCCCGGACGATTTGATCACGTTCAGTCAGTGTACAAGTGCACCGGGTCCCCTCCGGTGCGGGTGTCGGGCTCGGTGCACATCACCGGGTGTCGACACGCCGACACCGGATCTGGGGACCGCTCGCCGTAAGTCGTGACCGCGAGTGACAATAGGGATCGGCGATCGCGCCGATCCCGCCACGGACACCCGTAGCCCGACCGGTACGGGCCGCCGGCGTGACCCCGACACCCGGGTCGCGCCCAGCCAGGGACGAGAAGGACACATGGCCAACAGCTACGCGAAGGACCTGGGGCAGCGGTTGCGCGCCATCCGCCAGCAGCAGGGTCTGTCCCTGCACGGCGTGGAGGAGCGCTCCCACGGCCGCTGGAAGGCGGTCGTCGTCGGCTCCTACGAGCGGGGCGACCGCGCCGTGACGGTGCAGAAGCTGGCCGAACTGGCCGACTTCTACGGCGTGCCGGTCTCCGAACTCCTGCCGGGCGGCGGCGCCAAGGGTTCCACGGAGACGCCGCCGCGGATCACCCTGGACCTCGAACGGCTCAGCGCGCTCGACGAGCCCGAAGCGGCGCCGCTGACCCGGTACACCGCCACCATCCAGGCGCAGCGCGGCGACTACAACGGTCGCGTGCTCTCGGTCCGCCAGGACGACCTGCGGACGCTGGCCGTCATCTACGACGAGCCGGCCAGTGCGCTGGCCGACAAGCTCATCGGCTGGGGCGTGCTGTCCGCGGAGTCCCGCACCGCTGCCGGTGGCGGGGACGACCGCGGCGGGTTCGACGCGGGTCTGGACGACGACTACGGCGTCTCCGCCACCTCCTGAGCCGACGCGTCGGGCTGAGCGTCGGGGCCGACCGAGGTGGTGACCGGCGCAGGCCGCGGGACGACGTCGCGGATCCGGGCGAGCACACCGTTGACGAAGGCCGGGGACGCGTCGGTCGAGAGGTCACGCGCCAGCCCGACCGCCTCGGAGATGGCGACCCCCGCCGGCACGTCCGGTGCGTCCAGCAGCTCCCAGGCGGCGAGGCGGAGGATGGTGCGGTCGACCGCCGCCATCCGGTCCAGGGCCCAGCCCTCCGCGTACGTGCTGAGCAGCTCGTCGATCCGCGCCCGCCGTCCTCGTACACCGAGCACCAGCTCGACGGTGTAGTCGCGGACGGCGGGACCGCCGGCGGCGGCGTCGGCCCGGCGGTCCTCGAGGGTCGCGCCGGTGTCCAGGCCGCGTTGCTCGGACTCGAACAGGATGTCCAGTGCGGCCTTCCGTGCCCGGGTCCGGGCCGGTGGCCGCGTCGGGGCCCGTCGGTCGTCGCGACCCTCCGGCCGGGCATGGTCGACGGGGAGGCGGACGAACTCGCCCTCGGGGTGACTCAACCCGCCCGCGAGGTGGACGTGCTCCGCGCCGGCGTGGACGTGGTCCGCGCCGGGCTGGTCACGCCGGGGGTCGGGACCGGCGGGCTCGGAGACGGGCACGGACGCCGGCACCGGGGTGGCGATCAGCTGGCCCGGCCGAGGTAGCTGCCGTTGCGGGTGTCCACGCGGATCTTCTCCCCGATGGTGATGAACAGCGGGACCTGGATGTCTGCGCCGGTCTCCAGGGTCGCGGGCTTGGTGCCCGCGTTGGACCTGTCGCCCTGCACGCCGGGCTCGGTGTAGGACACGGTCAGCTCCACCGAGGCGGGGAGCTCGACGTAGAGGGGGACACCCTCGTGGATCGCGACGTTGGCGACCTGGTTCTCCAGCATGTAGTCCGCGGTGTCACCGACGACCCTCGCCGGGACGGTCATCTGGTCGAACGTGGCGGTGTCCATGAACACGAAGTCCCCCGCGTCGGCGTACAGGTACTGCATGTCGCGCTTGTCCACCGTGGCGGTGTCGATCTTGATGCCCGCGTTGAACGTGCGGTCGATCACCTTCCCCGACATCACGTTCTTGAGCTTGGTGCGCACGAACGCCGGGCCCTTTCCAGGCTTGACGTGCTGGAACTCCACGACCGTCCACAGCTGTCGGTCCAGGTCCAGGACCATGCCGTTCTTCAGCTCGTTGGTGCTCGCCACGGCGGCGTCTGCCCTTCGGTCGGTTCTCGGACGGCCACGTCGGACCGGGTTCAGGCGACGACCAGCAGGTCGCGGCCGGTCGCGGTGAGGACCTCCGGGCCCTGGTCGCCGTCGCGGACCAGCACCGTGTCCTCGATGCGGACACCCCCGCGCCCCCGGAGGTAGACGCCGGGCTCGACGGTCACCACCTCGCCGCGCGACAGGCTACCCGTGGCGTCCGCCGCCAGCAGCGGCTCCTCGTGGACCTCGCGCCCGATGCCGTGCCCCAGCCCATGGGAGAAGTCCGCGCCGTGCCCGGCCGAGGCGATGAGGTCGCGCGCGGCCGCGTCGACCGCAGCCGTCCGCACTCCCGGGACCGCCGCCGCCCGCCCTGCCGCGTTGGCGCGCGCAACCAGGGCGTGTACCTCCCGCTGCCACGGGGCGGGCTGCTCGGCGCCCGGCCCGGCGACGAACAGCGTCCGGGTCATGTCGGCGTTGTAGCCGTCCACGCGTGCCCCGAAGTCGACGACGACCAGGTCCCCCGGTGTCAGGGGCCGGTCGGTGGCGCCGTGGTGCGGTCCGGCGCTGTTCTCCCCCGCGGCGACGATCGTGGCGAAGGCCGACCCGTCCGCGCCCTGTTCCACGAGCAGACCGTCCAGCGCACGCACCACTGCGCGCTCCGTCCTGCCCGCCAGCGGGCCGGCGGCCCCGCCGACGAGGTCTTCCCAGGCGCGGACCGTGATCGCGCAGGCCCGGGTGAGCAGCTCCAGCTCGCCGTCGTCCTTCACCCGGCGCAGGGTCTCCAGGCGGTGGCCGGCGCTCACCAGCTCGGCTCCCGGGAGCACGGAGCTGACCGCCTCGCCGAGGGCCGCGTGGTCGTCGACGGTCACGACGTGGGTCTCGACCCCGACCCGGCGACCGGCCCGCCCCGCCGTATCGCCGCCGAGCGCGGCGGCCAGGACACCGGCGACGGCCGGGGCCGACCTGCGGTCGATCACGAGCCCGACGCCCGGGGCCTGGGTGCCCGCCTGCAGGGTGTAGCGGCCGTCGGTCACCAGGGTCAGCGTGGCGGCCGTGACAACGACGGTTCCCGCGCTGCCGGTGAACCCGGTCAGCCAGGCGACGTTGCTCCGGCCGGCCACGACGAGGGCGGCCAACCCGGCGGCGGTCAGCTCGGCGCGGACACGCACGAGGCGGTGGTCGGTCACGGCGGTGATCCTCCCAGGTCGCGAGTGAGAGATTGGCGGCCCCGCCACCCGCACGTCTGGAGTGAGTCCGTGCAGCAGATCGGCCCCGCCCACCAGCGGGTCAGGCGAGCCGTCGACCTGTTGCACAACACCCGGCCGAACCCTTCGAAGCTGTTCCTGGCGGAAGGACTGTGGGCGCACAACGCGCTGCTGGAGTCCGGCACCCACATCGACACGTTCTTCTGGTGTCCCGAGGCCGCGTACTCCGACGAGGCGAAGCTGCGCGCGCACCAGGTGCAGGAGCGGGCGGTCGACACCTTCGAGGTGTCGGAGCGGACGCTCGCGAAGATGACCGAGCGGGACAGGCCCGACGGGCTGCTGTCCATCGCCCAGCTCCCGGTGTGGGAACCCGCCGGGCTGCCCCTGGAGGCCGGCGCGCTGGTCGTGGTCGCCGACGGGATGGAGATCCCGGGCAACCTGGGGACGTTGATCCGCTCGATGGACGCGGTCGCCGCCGACGCGCTGCTGCTGGTGAACCGGCGGACCCGACTGACGCACCCGAAGGTCTTTCGCGCGAGTCACGGGATGGTGCTGACGATCCCGACGCTGGAGTTCGACAGCGTCGGGGCGACAGCGGCCTGGCTGGAGGAGAACGGGTTCTCCGTGCTGCTGGCGGACTCGAGCGAGGGCCTTGCCCCCAACTACCGGGACGTCACCTACGCCGACCGGACGGCGATCGTACTGGGCAACGAGCGCTACGGCCTGAGCAGGGAGTGGGCGGGCGTCTCGGCCCGACCGGTGACGCTCCCGATGCGGGGCCGGGCCGACTCCCTCAACGTGGCGATCGCCGCGGCGGTGCTCATGTTCGAGGCCCGCAGCCAGATGGACACCTGACCGGCTCATCGGGCAGTCGCCCGGCGCGCCGAAGGTCGGTCCCCGCTGGTGCGGGGCGGTCAGTCGGCGCTGATCGCGCCGTAGGCGGCGACGAGGGCCTGCGGGTCCGGGGAGTCGAGGATCGCCGGGCGGGCGATCTCGTCCAGGACCACGAAGCGCAGCCGGTCCCCCCGGGTCTTCTTGTCCCGGCGCATCGCCGTCAGCAGCTGCGGCCACACACCGCCCTGGTAGGTGACCGGCAACCCCAACGCCTGCAGGAGGTCACGGTGCCGCGCGGCGACGTCGACGGGCAGCCGGCCGACCAGCGTGGCCAGCTCGGCGACGTACACCATGCCCACGCTGACCGCAGCGCCGTGCCGCCAGCGGAACCGCTCGACCTGCTCGACCGCGTGACCGAAAGTGTGGCCGTAGTTGAGGACTTCGCGGCCGAGACCACCGCTCTCGGCGCCGCCGGACCCGCTCTCCCGCAGGTCCCGGCTCACCACCGCGGCCTTGACCCGGATCGCCCGTTCGACCAGCTGGGCGGTGACGGTTGACGCCGGGTCCCGCGCCGCGTCGAGGTCGGCGTCGACGAGATCGAGGATCACCGGGTCGGTGACGAAGCCGCACTTGACGATCTCGGCCAGCCCGGCCACGAAGTCGTTGGGGAGCAGGGTCGTCAGGCTGGCCAGGTCGCACAGCACGGCCGACGGGCTGTGGAAGGCGCCGACGAGGTTCTTGCCCTCGGCGGTGTTGATGCCCGTCTTGCCCCCGACGGCCGCGTCGACCATCCCGAGCAGCGTGGTGGGGACCTGGAGCACCCGGACCCCCCGCAGCCACGTGGCGGCGACGAAACCGGCCAGGTCGGTGGTGGCCCCGCCGCCGACCCCGACGATGACGTCGGAGCGGGTGAATCCCTCCCGGCCCAGCACCTGCCAGCAGAAGGCGGCGACCTCGGCGGTCTTGGCCTCCTCCGCGTCCGGGGTCTCCAGCGCGACGGCCGTGTACCCGGCCGCGGCGAGCGACTCCCGGACGGCCTCGCCGGTGGTGCGCAGCGCGCGCGGGTGCACCACCCCGACCCGGCGGGCCGCGTCCCCGATCAGCGCGGGCAGCTCGTCGAGCAGGTGGGTGCCGATGACGACCTCGTAGTCGCGCTCGGCCCGCACCGGGATGCGGACCGGTTCAGTCACGGGAGTCGGCCTCGTCCGGGCTCGGGGCGGTCGCGGCGTCCAGTGCTCCCACGACGGCGTCGGCGACCTGCTCGGGGGTCAGCTGGTCGGTAGCCACCGTCAGCCGGGCGACGGCCTCGTAGACCGGACGGCGCGCGGCGAGCAGCTCCCGCAACTGACCGCGGACGTTGCCCAGCAACAGCGGCCGCGAGCGGTCCATCCCGACCCGTTCGGCGGCACCGGCCGCGCTGACGTCGAGGAAGACCACCGGGGAGCCGTCGAGCAGCACTCGCGTACCCGGGTCCAACGGCGCACCCCCACCCAGCGCGAGGACGCCGGGTGGGCCGGCCAGGGCGTCGCGGACCGCATCCCGTTCCAGGACACGGAAGGCGGGCTCACCCCGCTGGACGAACAGGTCGGCGACGCTGGACCCCGCGCCGGCCTCCACCAGCCGGTCCGTGTCGGCGAACGGCACCCGGAGGCGGGCGGCGACCAGTTCCCCGACCGTGGTCTTGCCGGCCCCCGGCGGCCCCACCAGGACCAGCACCGGTCCCGCGTTGGCGACGGGGTCCGTCACCGGTAGACCAGGTTCGCCAGGTAGGACTCGCAGTTGCGCGCCGTCTCGGCCACCGAGTCCCCGCCGAACTTCTCCAGAGCCGCGTCCGCCAGCACCAGCGCCACCATCGCCTCGGCGACGACGCCGGCGGCCGGGACCGCGCAGACGTCCGAGCGCTGGTTGATCGCCTTCGCCTCCGCACCGGTCGCGAGGTCGACGGTGCGCAGTGCTCTCGGGACGGTGGAGATCGGTTTCATCGCGGCGCGAACACGCAGCACCTCGCCCGTGCTCATCCCGCCCTCGGTCCCCCCGGAGCGACCCGAGGTCCGGCGCAAGGCGCCGCCCCGGTTGACGATCTCGTCCTGCGCGGCCGAGCCACGGCTGCGCGCGATCTCGAACCCGTCCCCGAGCTCGACTCCCTTGATGGCCTGGATCCCCATCAGCGCACCGGCCAGGCGGGAGTCGAGCTTGCGGTCCCCGTGGACGTGCGACCCGAGGCCCGGCGGCAGTCCGTGGGCGACCACCTCGACCACGCCGCCGAGGGTGTCCCCCTCCTTGCGGGCCGCGTCCACCTCGGCGACCATCGCCGCGCTGACGGCCGGGTCCAGGCAGCGCACCGGGTCCGCGTCGAGGTCGTCGACGCCATCGGGCGCGGGGACCCGGCCGTCCCGTGGGCTCGCCACGGTCCCGAGCTCGACGGTGTGGGAGACGATCCGGACCCCGTAGGCCTGCTCCAGCAGCGCGGACGCGACGGCGCCGAGGGCCACTCGGGCAGCTGTCTCCCGGGCGCTGGCCCGTTCGAGGACCGGCCGGGCGTCGTCGAAGGAGTACTTCTGCATCCCGACGAGGTCCGCGTGCCCGGGCCGGGGACGGGTCAGCGGGGCGTTGCGCGCGAGCTCCGCGAGCTCGGCGGCCTCCACCGGGTCCGGCGACATCACCGTCGACCACTTCGGCCACTCGGTGTTGCCGATCGTGACCGCCAGCGGGGAGCCGAGGGTGAGCCCGTGGCGGAGCCCGCCCAGGACGGTGACCTCGTCCCGCTCGAACTTCATTCGGGCACCGCGGCCGTAGCCGAGGCGCCGGCGGGCCAGGGTCGCGGCGATCTGCTCGGTGCCCACCCGGACCCCCGCGGGCAGCCCCTCCAGCGTCGCCACCAGGGCCGGGCCGTGCGACTCACCCGCGGTCAGCCAACGCAGTCCGGACACGGGCCGAGTCTCCCAGACGGCCTCACCAGGTCAGTCACCCAGGCGGTCAGGTGCTGAGGTACCAGTCGGTCAGCGGCGCGCTGACGGCTGCGAGCACCGCGCCGCCCAGCAGCATCGGGCCGAACGGCACCGCCGTCCGCCTCGAGCCGCCGCGCAGCAGCACCACGACCGCTGCCACCCCGCCGATCCCGACAGCGGCGACGAACCCGACCACCAACGTCGGCCAGGACAGCCACGCCGTCAGCAGCCCCGTCCACGCGGCGAGCTTCACGTCTCCCCGGCCGAGACCGGCCGGCGCCACCGCGCGCAGGAGCCGGAACACCAACCAGGACGCCGCCATCCCCATCACGGCCCGGACCAGCGACCCCGGCTGGCCGCGCGCCAGTGACACGGCCGCGACCAGCACCGGCGCCACCACCAGTGACGGCAGCACGAGGGCGTCGGGGAGTCGGTGCTCCCGCACGTCGACCCAGCTCAGGGCGAGCCCGACCCCGACCAGGTGCAGCCACGGCAGCACCGTCGCCAGACCGAGCCGCCAGCCCAGCAGCGCGCCGAGGGACACGCCGACCGCCGTCGTCACGATCCGCAGGTCGGGCACCGCTCCCAGGGCCCGGTAGTCCGGACCGCTGTCCCCCACCGCGAGGTCGCCGGCCCGCGGGAGCGCGGCGACGACGCGCGGCGTCGCGAGCCCCGCCACGCCCAGCGCCAGCGCGGCCAGGACCGCGGCGGCAGGGACGGGGAGGACGGGCACGGGCGGAGCGTCGCAGCGGCGGGCCACCGTCGGGCCGGGCGTCCACAGCCGGACCGGGGGTCGACAGCCGCGGGTCGCCGCGATGGCCACCGTCCACAGGTCGGCGGGCGGACCTTCAGTCCAGGGCGCGCCGCAGGAAACCCTTGACCCCGGTGGCAGTGAAGAGCGCCAGGAAGCCGACGAGCACCAGCGCACACACCCACGTGGTGATGTGCGGGGTCGCCGGGGTCAGCGTGCCGCGCAGGCCCTCGCTGACGTAGGTCAGGGGGTTGAGCGAGGTGAGCACCTGGAACCACCGCAGGCCGCCCAGCGACGGCCACGGGTACTGGGTCGCCCCGGTGAACAGCAGCGGGGTCAACACCAGCGCGAACACGATGGTGATCTTGCTGGGCGTGACGAGGGTCCCGAGGGTCAGGCCCACCGCGGAGCCCGTCAGTGCGCCCAGTACCAGCAGCAGCACCACCCACCCGGTCGCGGCCGCCCGCCACGGGATCGACCCCAGCACCAGGATCCCGAGCGGGAACATCACCACGGCCGCCACCAGCGAGCGCAGCGTCGAGAAGACGATCTTCTCCAGTGCCACCACGACGGTGGACACCGGCGCCAGCAGCCGGTCCTCGATCTCCTTGCTGAACGAGAAGTCGATGACCAGTGGCAGAGCGGTGGTCTGGACGGCCGTGAGGAAGGCAGTGAGCGCCACCACCCCGGGGAACAGCAGCGCCGAGAACCCCGGCCGGGTCAGCCCGAGGGAACCGAGGACCTTGCCGAACACGAACAGCAGGAACAGCGGCTGGAGGATCACCTGGGCCAGGAACGCCGGCAGCTCCCGCCACGTCACGAACAGGTCGCGCCACAGGATGGCGAGCGCCGATCTCATCGCAGGTCCCTCCCGGTCAGGCCGATGAACACGTCCTCCAGGCTCGCCCGCCCTATCCGAGCGTCGGTGAGCAGTGCTCCAGCGGTGGTGACGGCCTCGGCGATCGGGCCCAGCAGCGCCGCCGGAGTCCCCGACACCGACACCCGGGAGCGGGCGGTGGGCGCGTCGGCGGAGGCACGCTCCACCCCCGTCACCCCGCCGATGCGGCGGATCGCCACCTCCACCGACTCGACGAGGGCCCGGTCCTCACCGTGCGGCGGACGGAACGTGACCTCGACCGTCCCCTCGCCGGACAGGGACTCCACCAGGGCCTGCGGGGTGTCCAGCGCCAGCAGCTTCCCGTGGTCGACGATGCCGACCCGGTCCGCCAGCAGCTCCGCCTCCTCCATGTCGTGGGTGGTCAGCACCACCGTGACGCCGCCGTCGCGCAGCTCCCGGATCCGGTCCCAGACGAACAGCCTGGCCTGGGGGTCCAGGCCGGTGCTCGGCTCGTCCAGGAAGAGCACCCGGGGGTCGTGGACCAGGGCGCGGGCGATCATCAGCCGCTGCGCCTGTCCGCCGGAGTACCGGTCGACCTTGTCCGCGCCACGGTCCGCGAGACCGAAGCGTTCGAGCATCGCCCGCGCCCGGTGTCTGCGCTCGGCCCGCGGGACCCCGTGGTACGCGGCGGAGAACAGGAGGTTCTGCTCGGCGCTGAGCGACCGGTCCAGGTTCGGCCGCTGCGGGACCACGGCCAGCAGGCGACGGGCCCCGGCCGGGTCGGTGGTGACGTCCACCCCGGCGACGGTCGCGCGCCCGCCGGTGGCCCGCACCCGGGTCGTGAGCACCCCGATCGTGGTGGTCTTGCCGGCACCGTTGGGACCCAGCAGCCCGAACACCTCACCGGCGCGGACGGCGAAGCTCACACCGTCCACGGCGTTGACCGGTCGCTTCGGGTACCGCTTGACCAGATCGACCACCTCGGCCGCGGGGGTGTCCACGGCGCCATCCTCGTCCCGGCCCACCGAGCCGGGACGGCGGCCGCACCCGGGCCGGGACCTCTCAGACCGGTACGGCGGTGGGGGTCCGGAACACGCCGTCCGGGTCGTAACGACGCTTCACCGCGGCCAGGCGGGGTGAGGTCGACCCGTGGTAGCTCCGGGGATCCGTGACGGAGGAGTCCGGGTAGTTGACGTAGGCACCGACCGAGTACCGGCCCATCGCGCGGCGGGACCGCGCGACGAAGCGTTGGGCGTCACCGACCCGCGCGGTCGACGTCGAGGCCAGGCTGACATACCACTGGACGCTGGCCAGAGCACCGCGCCACGGGAACGCGGACGTCCGTGTGGATCCCCGTGCGACCGCACCGGTCAGCGGGTCCACGATCACCGCGCCGGTCCGTCCCGAGCGTGCCCGTTCAGCGACGATGTCCGTGAGAGCGGTGATGCCGGACGAGGGCAGCGCTCCGCCCAGGACGGACGACCCGGCCACGAAGGCCTCCCGGTCCAGCGCGCCCACCGGCGCGAGGTGACACGCCTCGTAGCCGGTCCGCGAACAGCCCGCCTCCAACAGCACGGTGTCCATCCAGCTGTGGGTGGCGGACGAGGTCGAGCTCGGCGCGACCCCGACCAGCCGGGTCAGCTCTGCCAGTGCCATGTCACCGGACCCGCCGAGAGTGACCCCGCTGACGCGGATCGACGGGCTGCCCCCGACCGCCTCCAGGTGCAGGTTCGCCCAGTTCTGGTCCCCGGTCGTCGACACCCACCGTTGCCAGCCGGCCACGACAGCTCCCGCGGCCGACCACGCCCACCCGCCCGACCACACCCCGCACTCCTGGCTGGGGAACGGCTTCACCCGGAAGGAGGTGACAACGCCGAAGGTGCCGCCGCCACCTCCGCGCAGGGCCCAGAACAGATCGGGGTCCCGCGCGACGTCGACGTCGCGGACCCGCCCGTCGGCGGTGACGACCTGCACACCGGTGACGCTGTCGCAGGTGAGTCCCTGCGCGCGGGCGACGACGCCCTGACCACCACCCTGCGTCTGCCCCGCGATCCCGACGCTCGGACACGACCCCGCCGGGATCGCCAGCCCAGCACGGTCCAGCGCCCGGTACACGTCGATCAGCCGGGCCCCGGCGCCGACGGTGGCGGTCCCCGACGCGGCGTCGGGCGTCACCGTCGCCATCGGGCCGGTGTCCAGCACGACTCCGGCGGCCGGTGTCGAGGCACCGATGTAGCTGTGGCCGCCACCTCGCGGCACCACCGCCAGGCCGAACCGCCGGGTGAACGCCAGGGTCGCGGCCACGTCGGCCGGGTCGGCGCACCGGACGATCGCAGCCGGCCTGGCCGCGTCGAAACGCGTGTTGTAGCCGTGGCGGGCCGACTCGTAGCCGCTGGCTCCGGGCAGGATCACGCCGCCGGCGAGCCCGCGGGCCAGCGCGGCCCAGTCGGCGGTGCGGACAGCGGCCGGCGTCGCCGTCGCGCTTGCGACCGGTCTCGATGTCGGTGTCGGTGTCGCGGTCCTGACCGGTGTCGCGGTCGGAGCGACCGTGTCGGGGGCCGTCGCCGGCCTGGCCGTCGGCCTGGTCGTGTTCACCGGTCCGGCCTCCGGTGAACACCCGGTGGCAGCGGCCGCGGCGAGACTCGCCGCGCCGCCGAGCAGGGCGCGTCGGGAGGGGCGGGCGATGCGAACCGTGGGTGGCGTCACGGGCGGTCAGATGGCCGGGACCCACGAACGGTTCGGGTCCCGGCCATCGGTGCGGGTCGTGGCGGTTACTTGACGGCGCCCAGCGACAGACCCTGGACGAGCTTGTCCTGGGCGGCGAACCCGGCGATCAGCACCGGTAGCGAGACGATCGTCGCCGCAGCGCAGACCTGGGCCAGGAACAGACCCTGGCTGGTGACGAAACTGGTGAGGAACACCGGCGCCGTCCCCGAGATGACGCCCGTGAGGACGTTCGCGAACAGCAGCTCGTTCCAGCTGAAGATGAAGCAGATCAGCGATGTCGCCGCGAGGCCCGGCGCGGCCACCGGGGCGACGACCTGCACCAGGGTCCGGATCAGGCCAGCCCCGTCGATCTGCGCCGCCTCCAGCATCTCGACGGGGACCTCCGCCAGGAACGACCGCATCATCCACACGGCGATCGGCAGGTTCGCCGACGTGTACAGGATGACCAGCAGCCAGATGTTGTCCAGGAAGCCGACCTTCTGCGCGAACAGGTAGATCGGAAGGATGCCCGCGACGACCGGCAACATCTTGGTGGACAGGAAGAAGAACATGACGTCGGTCCACTTGCGGACCGGCCGGATGGACAGCGCGTAGGCCGCCGGGACGGCCAGCAGGAGCACGAACAACGTCGAGACGATGCTCGCCGTGGCGGAGTTGATGAGGAACGGCCAGGGGTTCACCCCCGTCGACGCGCCGAAGAACTCCCGGTAGCCCTGCAGCGTGATCGGTGCTCCGAACGACGGCGGGTTGGTCGCCGCGTCCTGCTCGCTGTGCAGGGAGGTGAGCACCATCCAGGCGACGGGGGCGAAGAACAGCAGTCCCACGATCCAGGCCAGCCCGGAGAACAGGGGTGACCACCTGCTGTGGCTGGGGCCTCGCCGGCTGCGGACGGCGGCGCGGGACGGGGCGGCGGTCGCGGTGGGACCGCCCGGTGCTGTGATGGCGCTCATCGGGCGGTCTCCTGCTTGAAGAGGGACGACACGACCCGCAGGGCGAACGTCGCGATGACGATGGAGAAGAACACGACCACCACACCGGCCGCCGAGGCGCGCCCGTAGTCCTGGGCGGAGAAGAACTCCTGGTACACCGAGTAGGGGAGGTTCGCGGTGCCGAGGCCGCCGGCGGTCACGGTGTAGACGGCGTCGAAGTTCTGCACGACGTAGATCGAGCCGAGCAGTGCTCCGAGCTCGATGTACTGCCGCATGTGCGGCAGGGTCAGGAACCTGAAGGCCTGCCAGGCCGAGGCACCGTCGACCCGGGAGGCCTCCACGGCTTCCGAGGACCGACTCTGCAGCCCGGCCAGCAGGATCAGCATCATGAACGGCGTCCACTGCCAGATGAGCGTGATGTCGACGGCGATGCGTGGTGCCGTCGTGATCCAGTCCGGCTGCGGCGGGTTGGCCGAGCCGAACAGCTTCCACACCGAGGTGAGCAGGCCGTTGAGCAGGCCGTACTCGGGGTTGAAGAGAGCGTGCTTCCACAGCAGGGCCGCGGCCACCGGGACCACCAGGAACGGCGCGATCATCAGGGTGCGCACGATGCCGCGGCCACGGAAGCTCCGGTCCAGCAGCAGGGCGACGACCATCCCGAGCACGACGCTGACCACCACGACGGTGACGGTCAGCAGGACCGTGTTGATGGCCGAGGAGCGGAGTGAGGCGTCGCTTGCCACCGAGACGTAGTTCCCGAAGCCCGCGAAACCGCGATTTGTCGGGTCGAGGGCGTTCCAGCGCAGGAATGAGATGATCAGGGTCGCCACGAACGGCAACTGGGTCACCACGATCATGAAGACGAGCGCCGGCATGAGCGGCGCGCGGCGGGCCCAGTCACCGGCCCGGCGCAGTCCGGGACTCCGCCCGGGGCTCGACGGGGCCGCCGTCCTGGGCGCCGTGTCAGCGGTGGCGACGCTCATGGTGCTCCTCACGTGGGTCGGGTGCCGGCCTGCTCGGTGCCGGCCGGGTCGGGTGGCTGACGTCTGGGTGGTGCGGGTGCGGGGACGCACCGGCCGGTCGGCCGGTGCGTCCCCGCGTGGAGGTCACTTGCCCTTGTACTTGGCACCGGTCGCCGTGGCCAGCTTCTGGCCGTCGGACAGGGCGGAATCGACCGAGGTCTTCCCGGCGATGGCCGAGCTGATCCCCTGGCTCACCTTGGTCCCGAGGTCGGAGAACTCCGGGATGTCGACGAACTGGATTCCGATCGTCGGGCGGGGCTGGACGCCGGGGTTGGTGGGATCCGCGGCGACGATCGCGGCCTGGGTCGGCTTGGCGAACGCGGTGGCCACCTTCAGGTAGTCGGCGTTGGTGTAGGTCGAGGCGCGTTTGCCGGCCGGGATCTGCGCGTAGCCGAGCTTGGACCCGACGAGCTTCTCGTAGTCCTTGCCCGACGCCCAGGAGATGAACTTCCAGGCTGCGTCCTGCTTCTTGGAGGCCGCCTGGACACCCCATGCCCAGGTGTAGAGCCACCCGGAGCTGGCCGTCTTCACGACCGGGGCCGGCGCGTAGCCGAGCTTCCCGGCGACCGGGGAGCTCTTCGCCTCCAGGGAACCCGCTGCCGAGGTCGCGTCGTACCACATGGCGACCTTGGACTGCTCCAGGTTGTTCAGGCACTCGGCGAAGCCGGCCTGCGGGGCACCGGACTCACCGTGGGCCCGCACGAGGTCGACGTAGAACTTCGTCGCCGCGCTGAACTCCGGACTGTCGATCTTCGCGGTCCAGTCCTTCTCGAACCAGGTCCCACCGAAGGTGTTCACCACCGTGGTCAGCGGGGCCATGACCTCACCCCAGCCGGGCAGGCCGCGCAGGCAGATGCCCTTCATCCCGGGCTGGGCGCCGTCGACCTTGGCCGCGATGTCCGCGACCTGCTGCCAGGTCGGCTTGGCCGGCATCGTGATCCCCTTGGCCGCCAGCACGTCCTTGCGGTACATGAGGAAGGAGGACTCGCCGTAGAAGGGTTCGCCGTACACCTTGCCGTTGGCCGAGAGCGACTCCGTCATCGGCTTGAGGATGTCGGCCTGGTCGAACCCGGTGTCGGAGGTGGTGTGCGGGGTGAGGTCGGCGAGCCACGTGTTCTTGGCGTAGAAGGGGACCTCGTAGTTGCTGATCGTCGCGACGTCGTACTGACCGGCCTGGCGGGAGAACTCCTGGCTGATCTTGTTGCGGACGTCGTTCTCCGGCAGCACCGTGTAGTTGACGGTGACGCCCGACTTCGCGGTGAAGTTGTCCTTGGTCAGTTTCTGGATGTCGAGCATCTGCGGGTTGTTCACCATGAGCACGTTGATGCTCTGGGCAGCCGAGCTGGTCCCGCCGCCGCCGCCACCGCCCCCGCCGCCGCCCGTGCCGCCGCCGCCGGCTCCGCCGCACGCCGCGGCCACGACCGCAACGACCGCCGCGCCCGCGACTGCCATGACCCGGTGTCTGCTGTGCTGGTTCATCTGTCTCCTCCTCGAGATGTGTCGTGCGCTCACGTGCTGTCCCAACTCTCCGGTACCCGCGCTCCCGCAGGCGCCGGCGCTCCCTGGTGTCCTCGTGTCCTACCCGTCCCCGGACGGCCTCACCCGCTGCGCGCCAGGTCGTCCCGGAGCACTGCTCGCCCGGCCGCACCCGCCGGACCCGCGACGACCACCTCGACTCCGAGAGCACCGATCGCGGTGAGCATCTCCGGTGCGGTGCCCGGATCGGTCACCAGGGTCTCGACGTCCTCCCAGTGCGCGAAGGTGAACAGGGAGTCGGTCGAGAACTTCGTGTGGTCGGCCAGGACGACGTGCCGGCGGGCCGAGCGGATGGCCATGGCCTTGAGCGCGCAGACCTGGGCATCCGGACACGTCAACCCACGCTGCCCACCGGCACCGTTGGTCCCGATGACCGCCAGGTCGAGGGTGATGTCGCCCAACATGCCCGTGGCCCAGTGCTCGACGGTGGCCGTCGTGACCGGGCGGACCCGACCGCCGAGCAGCAGCACGGTGACGTGGCGTCTCTCGACGAGTAGCGACGCTGTCTCCAGCGCGTTGGTCACCACCGTCACGGGCTCCACCGGGTGCCAGAGCTCGGCGAGGGTCCGCACGGTCGACCCCTCGTCCAGGTAGACCGCCCCCGCTCCGTCGAGGAGCCGCAACGCAGCCTGCGCGATCAGCTGCTTCTCGCCGCGGTTGCGCCGGTCCCGGTCGGAGAGCCGCACCTCGCTGCCCAGCCGTTCGGTGGGCACGGCACCCCCGTGCACGCGTTGGACGAGTCCCCGCCGTTCCAACGCGCCGAGGTCGCGCCGCGCCGTCTCCATCGCCACTTCCAGGCAACGCGCGATGTCGGCCACTTCGATGCGCCCGTCGGAGCGAGCCTTGTCCACGATCCAGCGCTGGCGCTCCACGGCGTACACGACACCCCCCTTGGTGACCGGATCGGCCCGCTTCGGCCCGACCGTGTGTGGTTGAACTGTAGGGACGGCGGTCCGGGCTGACAAGCGGTCACGACGTCACGATCCGGCGTCGTTTCTCAGGGCACCTTCAGTGGTCCCTCAGGTCCGTCCCAGGAGCCGGGTCGCGAGGTCCACCGAACCGGGGACGCCCGCGGTGACCAGTGCCGCACCCAGGACCGCCGGCGCCACCGGGTACCCGGTCATCAGCCGCACCTGCGCGGCCGCCTGGTGCACCAGCAGATCCAGTCCGGACAGCACGAGAGCACCGGTCACGGCCCCGGCGTGGCCCAGCGGGGTGGGCCACCCCGCGTAGACGGCGTCGAGCACGGTGCCGTCCGGCCCGGGCAGCACCCGCGGACCCAGGTCGGAGAGCAGCGCGGCGTCCACCGCACCGCCGGGCAGTGTCGACACCAGCACCTGCGGCCTCTCGCCGACGGCATCCCTGCCGATGCCATCCCTGCCGGTGCCATCCCTGCCGACGTGACTGCCGTCGAGACGGCCCACGGCGACAGGTCGCGCGAGCAGATCGGCCAGTGCGCGCAGGCGGTCCGCCCGGGCCGGGTCCCGTGCGAGCACGGTGACCTCGGCCTCGGCGGGCAGGGCCGCCAGCACCGAGCACGCCGTGGCGCCGGCCCCCAGGATCACCACCGAACGGGTGGGCCGGCCGGCCAGCGCGGCACGCACCCCGGCCACGTCGGTGTTCGCACCGCGTCGCAGGGGGTCCGCACCCGGACGGTGCGGACCGAACACCACCGTGTTCACGCTGCCGACCGTCGCGGCGACGGGATCGAGTTCGTCCAGCAACGGCAGGACGGCCCACTTCAACGGCATCGTCAGCGACAGTCCGCGCCACGGGCTCGCCGGGCCGCCGGTGTCCCGCGGGCCGGTGTCCCGCACGCCGATGTCCCGGAAGAAGGCGGGGAGCCCCTCCGCGTCCACGTCGACCGCGTCGTAGGTCCAGTCCAGACCCAGGTCGACGTAGGCGGCCCGGTGCAGCAGCGGGGACAGCGAGTGCCCGACCGGGTGGCCGAGGACGGCGCACCGCTGCGGCACCCCCTGGGCACGGCCCGGTGGGACCGGGGCGCTCAGCAGCGCCCCTGGTGCGCGGAGCACCACCGCCGCAGCAGGGCAACGTTCTGCTGCTGCTGGGTCACGGTGGTGGAGAAGACGGTCCGTCCGGTGTCCAGGTCGACGGTGACGTAGAACAGCCACGGCCCGGCCGCGGGCGCCAGGGCCGCACGCAGCGCCGAGGTCCCCGGTGAGTCGATGGGCGTGGGAGGCAGACCCTTCACCCGGTAGGTGTTGTAGGGCGAGGCCACTGCACGGTCGGCGTCGGAGGTGAAGACCGACCCGTTCCGGCCGGTGACGTAGTGCACGGTGGAGTCCAGTTCCAGGCGCATCCCGGCGCGCACCCGGTTGTAGAGGACCCGGGCGACCCGGGCCTGGTCCGCCGGATCGCTCACCTCGGCCTGGACGAGACTGGCCACCACGAGCACCTGGTAGGGCGTCAGGCCCATCGCCCTGGAGCGCCCCGCCAGGTCCAGTCCGGCCGCGGTCTGCTCGAAGCGGGCGACCATCGCACGCACGACCTCGTCCGGTGGGGTGCTGCGCTGGACGTCGTAGGTCGCCGGGAACAGGAAGCCCTCGGCGGTGCGTGGCCGGTAGGCCGCAAGGGGACCGGCGGGCAGGCGGGCGGCCGCCGCCCGGAGCTGTGCCAGGGGTATGCCGGAGCGGGTCGAGACCAGCTGCAGCGTCGCGGCGAGCGTGGACCCCTCGGGCACCGGGACCAGGCCGGTCCGGCTGGCCGGGTCGAGCATCGCGGCCAGCGCCTGCCGGGCCGACATGCCCTTCTTCAACACGTAGGTACCGGACTGGATCCCGGTGGCGGCCGCATCGGCGGCCGCCGCGGACAGGAAGGCGGTGTCGGTCGCGACCACGCCGGCGTCCGCGAGGGTCCGGGCGATGGTCCGGGTGGAGGCGCCGTCGGCCACGCGGACCGAGACCGGGGTGGTCCCCGGGCCCGCGAAGTCGGACGGGCCGCTGACCGTCCGGACGACCAGGGACGAGGCCACCCGGTACACGACGACCCCGCCGACGGCGATGATCCCCAGCGCGACGAGGATCGCCAGCGCCCCCCGCCAGCGTGGGCGACGGCGTCGGCGGCTGCGCCCGTGGACGTCGGGGACGGCGGCGGAGTCCCGCTCGTCCTCGCTCCGGAACCCGAGCAGGCTCACCCCGGTCCCCCCGTCACCGGGCCACCCGGTGGTGCACCGGTCGCGTCCTCCGTCGCCAGGGCCGTCCGCAGGATGATCGCAGCCGCCTGCTGGTCGATGACCGACCGCAACGCCCGGGAGTCGACGTGTGGCCCGCCCCGGGCACGGCCGCCCCGGGCGCGGTCCCGCTGCGCCGGACGCCCGCGCCGGGGCTGCAACTCGCGGGTCGCCGACGTGGTGGAGAACCGCTCGTCGACGAGGCGGACCGGGACGGGGACGACCGCCGCCGCCAGGTCGAGCGCGAAGGCGCGGGCAGCGAGCGCCGCCGGGCCCTCCCGACCGTTCAGTCCGAGTGGCAGACCGACGACGACCTCGACCGCCGCCCGCTCGCCGACGATCTCGACCAGCTCGGCGACCGTCCCCGGTCCCCGCGCCAACGTCGCGACCGGGAGCACCACCGAACCGGCCGCGTCACTGGCCGCGACGCCGACGCGCACCGACCCGACGTCGACGCCGATCCGGACGCCCGGACGCAGTCCCGTCACCGGACCGGGTCTCACCGGGATGCGGTGACGGCCGCGCCGACCGCGTGCTCCACAGCGGTGAACGCCTCGGGGAGCCGGGTGGGGTCGGTGCCGCCGCCCTGGGCGAGGTCCGGCTTGCCGCCGCCCCGCCCGCCGAGGGCCGCCGCCGCGGCGTCGACCAGCTCCCCGGCCTGCAGGCCCCACTCGCGGGCCGTCCGGTTGACCGCGACGACGACCGCCGGACGTCCACCGGTGGCCGCGGCGACCGCCACGACGGCGGGGCGGCCCTCCCCGAGCCGACCGCGGACGTCCAGGGCCAGCGCCCGCAGGTCCTCCGCGCGGGTCCCCTCGGGTGCGACGTGGGTCACGACCGAGACCCCGTGGACGGCGACGGCTCCCCGTGCGACCTCCGGCGCCGCCGCCAGCACCTCCCGCGCGCGGATCCCACGCAGCTCGCGCTCCGCGTCCGCCAGCCGGGTGACCAGGCCGGACACCCGGTCGGCGAGTTCCTCCGGCCGGGCCCTCAGCGAGGACGACAGCGTCGAGACCAGTGCGTGCTCGCGCGCCAGGAACCCGTAGGCGTCCGCGCCGACCAGAGCCTCGACCCGCCGCACCCCGGAGCCGATCGAGGACTCACCCAGCAGGGTCACCAGCCCGAGTTGGGCGGAGCTGGCCGCGTGGGTCCCCCCGCACAGTTCCCGGGACCAGTCCGAGACGGACACCACCCGGACCTGTTCGGGGTAGCGCTCGCCGAACAGCGCCATCGCCCCCATCGCCCGGGCGTCGGCCAGCGGCATCGTGTCGGCCGTGACCGGCAGGTCGTCCTGCACGCGGGTGTTCACCTCCGCCTCGATCCCGGCCAAGCGGTCGGCCGGGACCGGGGCGGTCCAGCTGAAGTCGAACCGCAGCCGGCCCGGCGCGTTCTCGCTGCCGGCCTGCGTCGCCGTCGGGCCGAGGGTGTCCCGCAGCGCCTGGTGTACCAGGTGGGTGGCGGTGTGGGCCCGGCTGACGGAGCGGCGCCGCGCGACATCGACCCGGGCGGACGCCAGGGCGCCCCGGATCAGGACGCCGTCCACCACCACCCCGCGGTGCACCACCAGACCGGGCACGGGCCGCTGGACGTCCCCGACCTCGACCCGCGCGCCCGCGGTGGCGAGGGTCCCGTGGTCGGCGAGCTGACCGCCGGCCTCGGCGTAGAAGGGCGTCTCGGCCAGGACGACCTCCACCGGGGTGCCGGGACCCGCGGACTCGACGGGGTGCCCGTCGACCAGCAGGGCCGCGACGGGCGCCTGCCCGGTCACCGAGTCGTACCCGGTGAACACGACGGGACCGCTGAGCGTGTCGGCGATCCCCCGGTACACCGAGACGTCGACCGAGCCGGTCTTCTTCGCCCGGGAGTCGGCCTTGGCCCGTTGGCGCTGTTCGTCCATCAGCCGACGGAAGCCCGGCTCGTCCACGCTCAGGCCCGCGCCGGCAGCCATCTCCAGCGTCAGGTCGATCGGGAACCCGTAGGTGTCGTGCAGCGCAAAGGCCTGCGCGCCCGGGAGCACCGCCGCGCCGCGGTCCTTCAGCTGGGTCACGGCGGTGTCGAACACGTCCGTCCCGGACCGCAGCGTCGCGCGGAACGCCTCCTCCTCCGCGTACACGGTGGTGGAGATCCGCGCCCAGTCACGGTCCAGCTCCGGGTAGCCCGGCGACATGACCGCGCGGGACACCGGCAGCAGCTCCCGCAACGTCGGATCCCGGACGCCGAGCAGCCGCATCGACTGGACCGCACGACGCAGCAGCCGGCGCAGCACGTAGCCGCGGCCCTCGTTGCCCGGGTTGACCCCGTCGGCGACGAGCATCATCGCGCTCCGGACGTGGTCGGCCACCACCCGCAGGCGGCGGTCGGTCTCGGGGTCCCCGCCTCCGTAGGCCCGCCCCGACAGCTGCTCGGCGCGGTCCAGGACGGGACGGACCTCGTCGATCTCGTAGAGGTTGTCCACACCCTGGAGCAGAGTGGCGATCCGCTCCATGCCCATGCCGGTGTCGATGTTGCGGGCGGGCAGCGGGCCGGTCAGCTCCCAGTCGTCCTTGGTGGTCCCGGGCCCGCGCGTGAAGGCCATGAACACGAGGTTCCAGTACTCCATGTACCGGTCCTCGTCCACGACCGGGCCACCCTCGCGGCCGTGTTCGGGCCCGCGGTCGTAGAACAGCTCCGAGCAGGTGCCGGCCGGGCCGGGGATGCCCATCGACCACATGTTGTCGGCCTGCCCGCGGCGCTGGATCCGCTGCTCCGGCACCCCGAGCGAGCGCCAGATCGCGAAGGCCTCGTCGTCGTCGAGGTACACCGTCGGCCAGATCCGGTCCGGGTCCAGCCCGAAACCGCCGTCGGACACCGGGGAGGTGGACAGCTCCCAGGCATAGGCGATCGCCTGCTCCTTGAAGTAGTCCCCGAAGGAGAAGTTGCCGTTCATCTGGAAGAAGGTCCCGTGCCTGCTCGTGACGCCGACCTCGTCGATGTCCTGGGTGCGGATGACCTTCTGGACGCTGGTGGCCCGCGGGTAGGGCGCCGCGACGTCACCGAGCAGGTAGGGCTTGAACGGCACCATGCCCGCGTTCACGAACAGCAGCGTCGGGTCGTCGAGCAACAGGGAGGCGCTGGGCACCACGGTGTGACCGCGCCCGGCGAAGTAGCCGAGGAACCGACGTCTGATCTCGGCCGACCTCATGCGTACGGGCTCCCCTCGTGGGTGTGACGTGGCGGGCGCGGTCCAGCGCTCAGGCCCGGGCGGCGCGGTGTGCGGCGCCAGAGTGTGCGGCGCGAGACTGTGCGGCGGAAGAGTTCGGGGCGGAAGAGTTGGGGGCGGGAGCCTTCGGGTCGGGCAGGTCCAGGGCCGCGACCAGTTCCGCCTCCCGCTCGGCGGCGGCGGCGCGAACCTCCTCGGCGAGACGTCGGATCGACTCCGACAGGCCCGCGACCGCGCCGCCCACGGCCTCGGACGCGCCGGCCGGAGTCAGTTTCGCGGTCCGCGTGCGCACCGCGCGGACGAGGAGCACGCCGACGGATGCACCCAGTGCCACCCAGAACAGCCGCTTCACCGGGCGGCCCGGCTGCCACCGCGGCGCTCGGCCTTCATCTCGTCGCGGACGCGGCTGGTGACGTCGGCCCTGCGCCGGGTGCTGATCGCCCGGCGGACCCCGTAGGACAGCGCGGCCACCCGGACGAGCGGACCGCCGAGGGTCGCAGCGAACAGGCTCGACAAGCCGGCCACGTTGGTGGCGACCGTCCCGGCCTGGTCGGTGATCGTGTCGACCTTCGCGAGCTGGGTGTTGGTCTGGCCGAGGGTGGTGCCGACCTGCTCCAACAGCTGCGGGGTCCGGGTGTTGATGCCGGCCACGAGGCGCGTCGTCTCGTCCAGCGTCCGGCCGAGCTTGAGCAGCGGCACGGCGAGCAGACCGACGAGCAGGAGCAGGGCGCAGGCGGCGATGAGGGCCGCGATCTGACCACCTGACATGGCAGGCCGGGTCCTTCCGGGAGGCTGACGGGTTCGGGCGGGCTCGGGCGGGGTGGCGCCCGGCACCGCCCGACGACCCGAGAGGCGACCCTATCGCCGCCCGAGGGCCTCACCCGCCTCGTCGTGCCCGGTCAGCCGCCACGGATCACCCGGCGCAACCGGGCCCACCGGGTCCGGTACTCCGCTTCGGCACCCCGCGCCGAGGGTCGGTAGTAGGCGCGGTCCACGACGGTGTCCGGGGCGTACTGCTGCGTCACCACGCCGCGCGGGTCGTCGTGCGCATAGGCGTGACCGGTCCCGTGGCCGAGGGACTGCGAGCCCCGGTAGTGGGCGTCGCGCAGCCCCGGCGGGACGGTCCCGATCCGCCCGGCGCGGACGTCGGCCACGGCCTCGTCGATCGCGACGACCACCGCGTTGGACTTCGGGGCGAGCGCGAGGGCGATGACCGCCTCGGCCAGCACGATGCGACCCTCCGGCAGACCGATGGTGGCGACGGCCTGGCTGGCGGCGACCGCGAGCGGCAGGGCGTTCGGGTCGGCCAGGCCGATGTCCTCGGCGGCGCTGATGACCAGGCGCCGCGCGATGAAGCGCGGGTCCTCACCGGCCTCGATCATCCGGGCGAGCCAGTGCAGGGCGGCGTCGGCGTCCGAGCCGCGGATGCTCTTGATGAACGCGGACGCCACGTCGTAGTGCTGGTCCCCGTCCCGGTCGTAGCGCACGGCGGCCCGGTCCACTGCCGCGGCGAGGGTCTCGACGTCGACGGTGTCCCGGCCGGTGGCCGACGCGGTGCCGGCGGCGGCCTCCAGGTAGGTCAGCGCCCGGCGCGCGTCGCCGCCGGCGAGACGGACCAGGGCGTCCATCGCCGCGGGCTCGAGAGCGGTGCTCCCGCCCAGCCCGCGCTCTGCATCGACGAGAGCGTTGCTCACCACGACGTGGACGTCCTCGTCGGTCAGTTCGTGCAGGGTGAGCAGCAGGCTGCGGCTGAGCAACGGGGAGATGACGGAGAAGAACGGGTTCTCGGTGGTCGCCGCCACCAGGGTGACCCAGCGGTTCTCAACACTCGGCAGCAGCGCGTCCTGCTGGGTCTTGGAGAACCGGTGGACCTCGTCGACGAACAGGACCGTCTCGGTGCCGGATCGGGCGAGTTCGCTGCGGGCCGCGTCGACGACGGCGCGGACGTCCTTCACCCCGGCCGTCACCGCGGACAGTTCCACGAACCGGCGCCCGGTCGCGGTGGACACGATGCGCGCGATGGTCGTCTTGCCGGTGCCCGGAGGCCCCCACAGCACCACCGACATCGGCGCGTCGCCCTGGACCAGGCGGCGCAACGGGGACCCCGGGGCGATCAGGTGCCGCTGCCCGGCGAGCTCGTCCAGTGACCGGGGGCGCATCCGGACGGCCAACGGGGCCGGAGCCGCGGGACGTCCGGGGGTGGTCGCCACCTCACCCGGCCAGACCGGCGCGGTCAGCACCGCCGAGGGCGGCGGTGGTGGCACCCCGAACAGGGTTCCCTCGTCGCTCACCTGTTCGAACCTACCGGCGGAAGCGGACACCGCGCCGGGTCGCCGCCAGGGGCGGTGGTCCCTAGCGTGATCGGGGCGGGTGCGGCTGCGGGCGCACGTCGGACCCGGACCGCCCCACCCCCAGGCCAGGAGATCCGCACCGATGACCACCGCACGCACCACCTGGTCCGGGGTCCTGACCGGCATCGGGGTCGCCGCCTTCGTCGACGAGACCGTGTTCCACCAGCTGCTGCACTGGCACCACCTGTGGGACGGGTCGACAGCGACCGCCGGGCTCGTGTCGGACGGGGTCTTCCACGCCGTCGGCTGGCTCTCGGTCGTCGGCGGACTGGTCCTGCTGGCGGACCTGCGGCGCCGCGGCCGGCCGGTCGGCGTCCGGTGGTGGGGCGCGGTGCTGACCGGGTGGGGCGGGTTCCAGCTGTACGACGGGCTGGTCCAGCACCTCGTCCTCGGCCTGCACCAGATCCGTTACGGCGTGGACCTGGCGCCCTACACCTGGACCTGGGACTCCGCCGGGGGGGCGGCCCTGGTGGTCGGCGTGGTGCTGCTGCGCCGGGCCCGGTGACCGGGATGGGTGGTGGCTCCGCTCCGGCTGCCGCGGGGACATGGGCATGCACGGCCCTGGCCCTGGTGGCCGTGGGCGTCGCGGGCGCGGCCCACGCGCGGGCAGTGCTCTCACTGAGACGCCGGGGGCTCCGATGGCCGGTCGTCCGCACGTGGGCGGCAGCCGCCGGCCTGACGTGCCTGGCCGTCGGGGTCCTGGTGCCGACGCCGACGTTCCCCGCCCACGTCGCGTCACATCTGTTGCTGGCCATGGCCGGACCCCTGCTGATCGTGACGTCCGCCCCGGGGACCCTGCTGCTGCGGGCGGTCGGGCCGGTCGGGCGCCGTCGGGTCCTGCGCGCATTGCACAGCCGAACCCTGCGGGCGCTGACCTGGCCATGGACCGCGCTGGTGCTCGAGACCGGCGGGGTCCTAGCCCTCTACCTGACTCCGCTGTGGGGGGTGGCGCACCGCATCCCCGTCGTGTCGGCCGTCGTCATGACCCACATGGTGGTGGCGGGTCTGCTGTTCAGCGCGGTGGTGACCGGGGTCGACCCACTGCCCCGGTCCGTCGGCGCGACAGGGGTGGCGACCCGGCTGGCCGTGCTGCTGGTCGCTGCGGGGGCTCACGACGCGATGGCCCGGCTCCTGCAGCCCCGCAGGCTGCCCGCGGCGGTTCCGGCCGGGCAGCTGCGCGCGGGCGCGGAGCTGATGTCCGCCGGCGGTGCGGTCGTGGAGGTCGGCCTCGCGCTCGCCGTCGCGCTCGGCTGGTACGCCCGGGCCGGTCGCGACCTCGCGCGGGCGCAGCGGCGAAGCGTCACCGGGACCGCGGACACGGCCGTGTCCTGACCGAGGTCTCCCGGGGCGCGGTCGGGCGGACACTGCCGTACAGCCGGGGAGCCCCGTGGACGCGGACCCTGGTCGCACCACCGGTTCGTTGGACACCCGTGTCCGGCGCGGCACCCGAGGCCGGCGGCGAGGAGCAGCACCCCGACGGATCGACGCAACCTCGGTTCGGGCAGCACCCCGGCCCCACGAGCGCGGAACTCCGCGACAGCGCCACCTGTCGCCGGCGAGGATCACCGGGGTGACGGACGTGGAGCTCGACCCGCTGATCCTGGCCTTCTACCGCGACAGGTACCGGGAGGACGAACGGCTCACCGCGTCCGGGCACGGGCGCCTGGAGTTCCTGCGCACGCGAGAGCTCCTGGGTCGCCACCTTCCGCCTCCGCCCGCGAGGGTGCTCGATGTCGGCGGGGGGACCGGGGTGCACGCCCGGTGGCTGGCCGCCGAGGGATACCGGGTCCACGTCGCCGATCCGGTGCCGAGCCACGTCGAGCAGGCGGCGCGGCACCCTGGCGTGTCGGCGTCCCTCGGTGACGCTCGCGCGCTCGACGCGTCCGACGACAGCGTCGACGCCACCCTGCTGCTCGGTCCGCTCTACCACCTGACCGACGCCGGCGACCGGGCGCGGGCACGTCGCGAGGCCGTGCGGGTCACCCGTCCCGGCGGGATCGTGGCCGCGGGCCGGACACCCGGCCACACCCGCATCCTGGCGTCGGCCGGATGACCCGGACCGTCGACGTGCGAGCTCGGGACCCCGCGACTTCGCTCCGGCCTTCCCGGACGACGCGTTCCCGCGCTGGCACCTGTCCGCCGGCGCGGTCGATGGCCCCCGACCGGACCGGGCGGTCGTCGGCGCCGCGCCGCGCCGCAAGCCTGGACGTGCGGGCGGGCCTGGGCTCGGTAGGACCGGGTGGACGGGAGCTCCCCCCTGGTCGTCGGCGACGGGGCTGCCCTGACTGACCGCCCGGTGACCAGGTCCGCGCTCGCCGACGGCATGGCGGCCGTGGTGCTGGGCATCACGCCGACAACGAGACCGCCCGACGGCTCCACCGGCGACTGGGCTTCCACGACTCGCACCGCCGGCGGTCCGGACGCCTGCCGGCCTGACGGGAACGACCGGCCGTCAGCCGGCCGGCGCGCTCCCGGTGCCCGGGGCGGAGACCTCGGTGCGCGAGACCCGGACCATCAGCCCGGCGACCACCGCCCCCACCACGAGCAGAACCGCCGCCCAGACGAACGCGTGCTGGTACCCGACGACCAGGGCGTCCGCAGTGACCAGGGCGTCCGCGCTCGGTCGGCCGGGTGCCCCGCCGGTGACGGAGACGACAGCGGCGGCGGTCGCACCGGTCGCGACCGTGTTGAGCAGGGCGGTGCCGAGGGAGCCACCGATCTGGTTGGTCGCGTTGAGCAGGGCGCTGCTCACGCCGGCGTCGGACGGGGCCACGTTGTGCAGGGCGGTGAGGGACAGCGGGACGAACAGGAACCCCAGCCCCAGTCCGAGCACGACCTGACCCGGCAGGACGGCGGTCAGGAAGCTGCCGCCGACGCCCAGCCGGGCCGTCCACAGCAGCCCGACCGCGGAGACCAGCGCACCGCCGACCGCCAGGATCCGTGGGCCGAGCACCGGCATCGCCCGGGACGCCACGGTTGCCGAGACGGCGATCGCCCCGGAGAGCGGCAGGGAGGCCAGCCCGGCACGGACCGGGGAGTACCCCTGGACCACCTGGAAGTAGAAGGTCAGGAACAGCGTCGACCCGATGAACCCGGCCGCGACCACCAGGCTCGCCAGCAGTGCGCCGGCGCGCACGGGGTCGGCCGGGATGCGCAACGGCATCAGCGGGTGGCTGGACCGCGCCTCCCAGCCGACGAACGCGGCCAACAGCACGGTGGAGGCGGCCAGCACGGCGATCGTCGGGCCGGTGGACCAGCCGTGGCCCGGCTCGCTGGCGCGGGTGAACCCGTAGACCAGCCCGGCCAGGCCGGCGGTCACCAGGAAGGCGCCGGGCAGGTCGTACCGCCCGTGCCCCTGGATGCGGCTGGACCGGACCCAGCGGATGGCGCCCACCGCGGCGACCGCCGACAGCGGGAGGTTGACCAGCAGGCACCAGCGCCAGCTCAGGTACTCGGTGAGGACCCCACCGAGCACGAACCCGAGGGCGGCGCCACCGGCTCCGATCGCCCCGTACAGCGCGAAGGCCGAGGCCCGCTCGCGCGGGTCGGTGAAGGTGGTGGCCAGCACGGACAGCACTGCCGGTGCCAGCAGCGCCGCGAACAGGCCCTGCAGGGCACGTGAGCCGTAGAGCATCCCGGCGTTCACCGCCAGGCCGCCGACGGCGGAGGCGACCGCGAACCCGAGGACCCCGAACACGAGCGCGCGCTTGCGTCCCCAGAAGTCGGCGACCCGGCCGCCGAGCAGCAGCAGCCCGCCGAACGCCAGCCCGTAGGCGGTGACGATCCACTGGCGGTTGCCGTCGGTGATGGCGAAGCGCGTCTGGATCTGCGGGAGGGCGATGGACACGATCGTCGCGTCGAGCACGATCATCAGCTGGGTCAGGGACAACACGGCCAGGACCAGCCAGCGCCTCGGGTCCGGCGGGTCGGCCACCGGATCCGGCGTCATCGGCACGCGGACCGCCGGTACGGACGTTCCCGGGTCGGGTGGCCCGCTCGGGCGGTCGAGCGTCGGGCGGGTGGCACTGGGACGGGTGGGCACGGGGAGCAGCAACAGTGGTGACCGGCGTGCTGTTCCGGCAGAGCACGGGACACCGACAGGGCACCGGGGGTTGCGCCCGGACGGCGCAGGACCGCTCAGCCCCCCGGTGGCGCAGGGGCGGCCGGCCCGCCCGACGGGTCCGGCCTGTCGGGCTTCGGCTTCGCGTCGACGCCGGCCTCCCGGCGCTGTGCCTCGGTGATCCCGGCCGGTGCACCGGTCAGCGGGTCGTGCCCGTTGCCCGTCTTGGGGAACGCGATCACGTCCCGGATCGAATCGGTCCCGGACAGCAGCGCGCAGATGCGGTCCCAGCCGAACGCGATCCCGCCGTGCGGCGGCGCACCGTAGCGCAGCGCGTCGAGCAGGAAGCCGAACTTCTCCTGCGCCTGCTCGGGGGCCAGGCCCATCACGGCGAACACCCGCTCCTGCACCGCGCGGTCGTGGATGCGGATGGAACCGCCACCGATCTCGTTGCCGTTGCAGACGATGTCGTAGGCGTAGGCCAGCGCCGCCCCCGGGTCGGCGTCGAAGGTGTCCATCGACTCCGGGCGCGGTGAGGTGAACGCGTGGTGGACCGCGGTCCACGCGCCGGCGCCCACCGCGACGTCGTCGGTCTCACTCGCCAGCTCGAACAGCGGAGCGTCCACCACCCACACGAACGACCACGCACCGGTGTCGACGAGGTCCAGCCGGCGGGCGATCTCGACCCGGGCGGCGCCGAGCAGGGACCGCGCACCGGGCGCCGTGCCCGCGCCGAAGAACACGCAGTCCCCCGGGCTCGCGCCGACGTGGGCGGCGAGACCGGACCGCTCGGCCTCGGAGAGGTTCTTCGCGACCGGCCCGCCCAACGTCCCGTCCGCACCGACCAGGACGTAGGCCAGCCCGCGGGCGCCGCGCTGCTTCGCCCAGTCCTGCCAGGCGTCGAGTGTCCGGCGCGGCTGGGAGGCACCGCCCGGCATGACGACCGCACCGACGTGGGCGGAGCTGGCCGGGCTGAACACCCGGAACGGCGTCTGCGCGAAGAAGTCGGTGCAGTCGACCAGCTCGACGGCGAAGCGCAGGTCCGGCTTGTCGGTGCCGTAGCGGCGCATCGCCTCGGCGTAGGTGATCCGAGGGATCGGAGCACTGATCTCGTGGCCGACCAGCCTCCACACCTCGGTGAGCACCGCTTCCGCCACCCGGACGACGTCCTCCTGGTCGACGAAGGACATCTCCACGTCGAGCTGCGTGAACTCCGGCTGGCGGTCGGCCCGGAAGTCCTCGTCGCGGTAGCAGCGGGCGATCTGGAAGTACCGCTCCATCCCGGCGACCATCAACAGCTGCTTGAACAGCTGGGGGCTCTGCGGCAGCGCGTACCAGGCGCCGGGCTGCAACCGCGCGGGGACGAGGAAGTCGCGGGCGCCCTCGGGGGTGGACCGGGTCAGCGTCGGGGTCTCGACCTCGACGAAGTCCCGGTCCAGCAGGACGTCGCGGGCGGCGCGGTTGACGCGGCTGCGCAGCCGCAGGGCCGCCGCCGGACCGGGACGGCGAAGGTCCAGGTAGCGGTGGCGCAGCCGGATGTCCTCCCCGACGTCACTGCGTTCGTCGATCACGAACGGCAGCGGCGCGGACTCGGCGAGGACCGTGACGGTGTCGGCGACCAGCTCCACTCCACCGGTGGCGAGCGCGTCGTTCGCCATGCCGGCGGGGCGCTCGCGGACGGAGCCGGTGACCTGGACGACCCACTCGCTGCGCAGGCGGTGGGCGATCTCCTCGTCCCCGAGCACGACCTGGGCGACCCCGGACGCGTCCCGCAGGTCCAGGAACGCGACACCGCCGTGGTCGCGTCGCCGGGCGACCCAGCCGGCGAGGGTCACGGTCGTCCCCGCATCCCCGGTGCGCAGGCTCCCGGCGTTCCTCGTGCGGTACACGCGTCTCCTCGTGGGTGGTCGTCGTGATGCCCCGGCCCGGGCACCGCGAGCGTACGGACCGGCGCCGGTTCGGCGGCCGGGTTCCGGCGCGCGCGCCCCGCACCAGCGGCCGGCCTCCGGGCGCCGGGCCGGGTTCGTCCCCAGAAGCGACGGGATCACCCCGGACTCCGACGAAGAAGGTCACCAAGCGGGTAACTTTTGTCACTGTGCGCAATCGGGCGGTCGATCCAGTGGACCCGGCGGGCCCACGGCCGGACCGGAGCCTCGCCGACCGGGTGCGCCGGCTGTCCCGGGTCCTGATGACCGCGGTGGCGGCCACCGTCGCGCTGAGCGTGATCGTGGGCGCACTCGCCTTCGCGGTCCTGCTGCCGCGTTCGGCCAGGTACGCGGCGGGCGCCACCGCCCTGCAGGAGTCGCAGACCGCGATGACCGACGAGGAGACGGGGCTGCGCGCCTACCTGCTCACCGGACAGGCCGTCTTCCTGATGCCCTACCGGTCGGGGGCGGCCTCCCTGCCCGGGTTGGACGCGAGGGTGGCGACGGCCTTCGCCGGGGACGGGACCCAGCGAGCGCTCACCGACGACGTCGCCGCCGCCCGCCTCGCCTGGACCACGCAATGGGCCGTCCCGGTGGTCGACGGCACCGTGGCGACGACCCGCGGTCCCGCGCTCACGGCCTTCGTCGCCCGGGGCAAGGAGCTCTTCGACCGTTATCGAGCAGCCCAGGCCCGCGCCGAGGGACGTGCCGTCGTGCTGTCGGACCGCGCCACCCGGCACGTCCTGACGCTGGTCGGCGTGGGACTGGCGCTGGAGGTGGTCGTCGGCATCTGCGCTGCGGTCGTCTGTGCCGTGGAGCTGTTCAGGCTGCGGGGCTACCTCGTCAAGCCGGTCCACCAGCTCGCGGCGACCATCGGGCGGCTGGCGGCGGGCGAGCTCGACGCCCGGGCACCGGTGACCGGACCGTTGGAGCTGCGGGCCATCGGCGGCGGCCTGAACGTTCTCGGGGCGGCCCTCCTCGAGCAGCGTCGGATGGTGAGCGACCGGGAGCAGTGGCTGATCACCGCCCGACGCGACGCCGAGTCCGCGACCCGGGCCAAGTCGGCGTTCCTGGCCACGATGAGCCACGAGATCCGGACACCGATGAACGCGGTGATCGGGATGACCGGCCTGCTGCTGGACACCGACCTGGACGCCGAGCAGCGGGAGTTCGCCGAGACCGTGCACACCAATGGGGACGCGCTGCTCACGGTGCTCAACGACATCCTGGACTTCTCCAAGATCGAGGCCGGCGACCTCGACCTGGAGCAGCAGCCCTTCGACCTGTGGGACTCGGTGGAGAGCGCGCTGGCACTGGTCGCGGCCCTGGATCCCGGCAAGCACCTGGAACTTGTCGCGGACCTGGACCCGCACTGCCCGCCCGTCGTCGTCGGCGATGTCACCCGCTTCCGGCAGGTCATCCTCAACCTGGTGTCGAACGCGGTGAAGTTCACCCCCGACGGCGAGGTGGTGGTGGCCGTCACCGCGCGCCCGCTCGTGGAGGCGGGCGCGCCCGTGGAGGTGACCGTGTCGGTGCGCGACACCGGCATCGGGATCGCCGCCGACCGACTCGACCGGCTCTTCCAGGCGTTCAGCCAGGTGGACTCGTCCACGACCCGGCTCTACGGCGGGACGGGACTCGGCCTGGTCATCAGCCGTCGTCTCGCCCGGGCGATGGGCGGGGAGTTGCGGGTCAGCAGCGAGCTCGGCGTGGGCTCGACCTTCACCTTCACCGCGATCCTCACCGTGGGGGCGGAGCAGCGGGTCGCCCACGAGGACGTGACCAGCTCCCTGGCCGACCGGTCCGCACTGGTGGTGGACGACAACGCGACGAACCGCCGGGTGATGCAGGTGCTGCTGAGCCGCTGGGGGATGACCTCGACGGAGGTCGCCTCGCCCGTGGCGACCCTGGACCTGCTCGCGTCCGGCGCGCGTTTCGACGTGGCGTTGCTGGACATGCAGATGCCCGGGATGGACGGGGCCGAGCTGGCCCGGGCCGTGCGGGCCGCCCCGTCCGGCGTGGGGACGCCGCTGGTCCTGCTCAGCAGCATCCAGGATCGCCTCCCCCCCGACCAGCGGGCGCTGTTCGCCGCGGCCCTGAGCAAACCGGTGCGCAGCGGCGCCCTGCTCGAGGTGCTGATCCGGACCATCGCGCCCGTCGACGCCGTGCTGGAGGCGACCAGGACGATCGGGGGGGAACGCTCCACCGACGCACCGGCGTCCCCGACCGGCAGCCCGCTACGGGTCCTGCTGGCCGAGGACAACCCCGTCAACCAGCGGGTGGCCCAGCTGATGCTGAACCGTCTGGGCCACGTCGTGGAGACCGTGGGCGATGGAGCCCAGGCCGTGGCCGCCGTGCTCCGGGGCGGGTACGACGTGGTCCTGATGGACGTGCAGATGCCTGTCCTGGACGGACTGGGTGCGGCCCGGGCCATCCGATCGGAGCTGCCCCCCGGACGGCAGCCCGTGATCGTGGCGATGACCGCCAGTGTGCTGGTGGAGGACCGCGCGGCCTGTGACCGGGCCGGGATGGACCACCACCTGGCCAAACCGGTCCGCCCCGGCGACCTCCACGCGATGCTCGAGCTGATCCGCGACGAACGGGCCCGCGCGTCGGTGGGACCGGCCGCGGTACCGACACCGGCCGGTCCTGCCGTGGACCTGTCGGTGCTGGCCGAGCTGACCGGGGACCCGGTCGGCACCCCCGGGGTCTTCGTGGACAGCCTGCTCGCGACGTGGACCCGTGAGACCGCCCGCCAGCTGGCAGAACTCGACGAAGCCTTCGAGACCACCGACACCGCCCGGGCCGCCCGGGTCGTCCACACCATGAAGGGCGCCAGCGCCACCATCGGGGCCAGCACCGTCACCGCCCTGTGTGTGGAGCTCGAGACCGCCCTGCACGACGGCACCGCCGACTGGGACACCGCCGGACGGCAGTTGCTGACCGCGACCGCCGATGCGGAACACGCTTTCGCGCCCCTGCGGACCCACTGACCCGACCGGGTCCGACCACCCACCAGGAAGGGATGCCGATGAAGCGAACCGAGACCGTCGAGGAGGTGCCCCGGCTGCGCGTCCGGGTCCTCGTCATCGATGACGACCCGGTGAGCCTGCTGGCCACCGAACACGTCCTGCGCGGCCGCGGCGAGATGGACGTCACGACGGCGACCGGACCGGTACAGGCGCTGGACCTGCTCTCGTCCTCGGCCTTCGACGTGGTCCTCACCGACGTCCAGATGCCGGAGATGGACGGACTCCAGCTGCTCACCCGGCTGCGTGAGGGCAGCCCGGGCCTGCCGGTCGTCGTGGTGACCGGTGACCCGAGGATCAGCTCCGCCCAACAGCTGATCCGCAGCGAGGCCGACGGGTACCTGTTCAAGCCGCTGGACCCCGCGAAGCTGGTGCGGATGGTGACCCGGCTCGCGCGTCCCGCACCGGAACCCGAGCCGGTGCGGCGACGGCTGTTCTCCCGGCGCGGCTGACGCGCTTACCGGAGCAGCGGTACCACGTCCGGGTCGCGGTGGGTGGCCACCAGGCGGGGGTGCAGGTCGGCGGCGGGAGGTTCCCAGCCGGCGGCCGCGGCGTCCACCTGGTCACCGGACCGGATGTCCTTGACCTGGTCCCACGCGGCCGGTACGTCACCCTCGCCGTCGCCGGCCGGTACGTCACCCTCGCCGTCGGCCGCCGGGAACCAGACGAACGGGATCCCGGCGCGGTCCGCAGCCCTGATCTGCTTGCCGAACCTCGCCGCCGTGGCCGAGACCTCGGTCGGGATCCCCCGGGCCCGCAGCGCCGCGGCCGCCGCCGTCGACCGCGCCCTGGTGGCCTCGTCGGTCACCGCGACCAGTACACACGTCGGGGTCGGCCGGGACGCGGCGAGCAGGCCGTGGCCGAACAGCCGGGCCAGCAGGCGGGACACCCCGATCGACAGCCCCACCCCCGGGTGACGGGTGCTCCCGGAACTGACCAGGTCGTCGTAGCGCCCACCGGAACAGATCGACCCGATCGACTCGTGACCCACCAGGCGCGTCTCGTAGACGGTCCCGGTGTAGTAGTCCAGGCCTCGGGTGATGGACAGGTCGGCGACCACCCGGCCGGGCGCGGCCGCCTGGGCAGCCGCCAGGACGGTGACGAGCTCGGCCAGTCCCTGCTCCAGCAACGGGTCCGAGGCGCCGGTCGCCGACACGGCCGCACGCACCACGTCGGCGTCCCCGGAGACGGCGGCCAGCCCGAGCAGCGCGTCGGCCTGCTCCCCGGTGCACCCCGCGGCCCCGGTCAGCTCCGCCCGGACCCCGCCCGGTCCCGCCTTGTCCAGCTTGTCCACCGCCCGCAGCGCCCCCGGGTAGTCCGTCACCCCGATCGCCGTGCAGAAGCCCTGGACCAGCTTGCGGTTGTTCACCCGCATGAGGACCGGGGGCAGCGGCAGGACGGCGAACGCAGCCAGGACCACCAACGGCAGCTCGACGTCGTAGGAGAAGGGCAGCTCGCCGGTGCCGACGACGTCCACGTCGGCCTGGGTGAACTCCCGGAAGCGGCCCTCCTGTGGGCGTTCACCGCGCCAGGCCCGCTGGATCTGGTACCGACGGAACGGAAAGGTCAGCTTTCCGGAGTTCTCCAGCACGTACCGGGCGAACGGGACCGTGAGGTCGAAGTGCAGCCCCAGCCCCGCGTCGACCCCGTCGGCGTCGGCCTGGAGCCGGCGCAGCACGTAGACCTCCTTGCTGGTCTCGCCCTTGCGCAGCAGCTGGTCCAGCGGCTCGACAGCCCTGGTCTCCACAGGGGAGAAGCCATGGAGTTCGAAGGTCGCCCGGAGGCTGTCGAGGACCAGCTGTTCGGCGATGCGCTGGGCGGGCAGCCACTCCGGGAAGCCGGACAGCGCGGACGGGCGGGGCATCGTGACTCCTGGCGGCGACGCGGTCGCCCGCGGGGCGGTCGGTCCGCCCGCGCCACGGTACGCAGGGCCGGTCCGCCACCCGTCGGTTCACGCGTCGAGTGGTGATCTCGGCTCGCTGAGCGAGCTGAGATCACCACTCGGCCTCGTCCGACGTCCGGCACGACCCGTGCACGGCCTCGTCCCGACAGGTGCTCCCGCCCCGGGCGGCCGCTGGGGACCGACCGGACCCGCCGACAGGAGAAGATGGAGATGAGACGACGCCGTCGGGGCCCGCCCGCGCCGACGACCGGTAGCGGCCGGTCGGCCACGGGACGGGTGCCGGCACCGATCCGTGCCGCACCGGCACGGCAACAGGGAGACCACCGCCGTGGACGCCACCACCGACAGGACCGATGACCTGACGACCACCGAGCCGGCCCGGGCGGCTGGGTCCCAGCAGGCTGCGCAGCACGACGACACTGCAACGCACGAGGTTCCCGAACCGGAGGACGGGCCCGAACCGGAGGACGGCCCGGGACCGGAGGACAGGCCGGGACCCCAGGACGGCACACCCGGGGACACGCCCACGGGCGACGGTCCGGTCGAGCTCACGGGCCGGGCCGGCATCCGGGTCGATGGCACCCTGCTGGCCGACGTCGTCCCTGCACCGTCCGACGCGACGCCCGAGCCGGCCACCGACACCGGGCCGGCCACCGACACCGGGACCACCCGGACTCCGCCGCCGGCCGGCGCGCCGACCCCCGGGGCGCCGACCCCGGCCCGGCCGGCCCCGGCCCGGCCGGCCCCGGCCCGGCTGACCCCCGGCCGTCCGGGCGGGGGCCCGCGGCCCGGCGGCCCGCGTCCGAGCGGCCCCCGGCCGGGCG
>JAABUQ010001217.1_pt1 | contig 56575 bp, 61 predicted proteins | sample 5560001 | NCBI WGS metagenome assembly JAABUQ01 (sample SAMN10711888, study PRJNA513371) | rock metagenome | isolation source: Antarctica rocks | place: Antarctica: Victoria Land, Finger Mt nord | collected 2015-12-18
GATCCTGGGGTTCCTGCGTGAGGAGGTGCCCAGAAAGTGGAATGCCTATTGCGATGCGGTAACCGACAACTTCCGCATCATCTCGCCCAAGGATTTTCGGGTTCTGACCTGAACAGGGTATACACCGTTATCAGCAGCAAGGGAGGCGTAAGGCCATGACGGAGCCGCCCCTGATCCGCCGGCTTGACGCCGCCGAAATGGCGGAGCGCCTCGGCGACCTGACCGCGATCCTGATGGACGCCGTGGCGCATGGCGCGTCGGTGAACTTCATGGCCGGGATCACGGAAGAGGAGGCCGCGGCATTCTGGCGGAGCCAGTGTCCCGGGGTCAGGGAGGGCGGCAAGCGGCTCCTTGTCGCCGAGGACGGCGGGCGCCTGGTGGGAACGCTGCTGCTGACCCTCGCACACCAGCCGAACGCCCCGCACCGGGCGGAGGTCGGCAAGATGCTGGTGCTGTCCGCGGCCCAGCGGCGCGGCCTCGGACGGCGGCTCCTGGCGGCGGCGGAGGATATGGCGCGGGATGCCGGGCGCACCTTGCTCCTGCTGGACACCGAGAGCGGCAGCGCCGGGGAGATGCTGTATCGCAGTTGCGGCTGGACCGAGTGCGGCCGGGTGCCGGACCATGCGTTCCGGCCGGATAGGCGCCTGGCGGAGACGACCCTGTTTTACAAGGTGCTCGGCCCGCACCGGCGCGCTGACGGCGCGGCAGGGTGAACGTGGACGCGGCCCCTCCGCAGCAGGCCGGGCACAACGGCGGCCCTGCCCTGGAGGAGCACGATCCCGGCGCATCGTGGCGGCTGTGGTGCTGGCGCCGGGCGAGCAAGCGGGCATGGACAGTCCCGAGGGAGGTCGCGGTCCGACGGCTGGCGCGGGCGGAGGAACTCGGCATGACCTACCGCGAATACAGCCTGGAGATCATGGAGCGCGGCAAGTATCTCTGACGCGATGCTGCCCGAGGGGGCTGCGCTGCTTCTCCTCCCTCCAGGGGAGGGTTGAGTTGCTTTTGAAGGACCACGTCCCAGCGGCTTCGGCAGCGCTCCGCCCCGCAGCCAAGGCCCCCTCACCCCGGCCCTCTCCCGGAGGGAGAGGGAGTAGAACAGTCCTTATTCGGCGGCTTGGGCGAAGGGCAGCCCGCTTTCGATCGGCAGCGACTCGTCACGACTCCACTCGTTCCAGGACCCGAAATACATCCGCACGTCCTGCACGCCGGCTTCCTTCAGTGCGACTAGGGTGTTGGACGCCCGCGCGCCCTTGAAGCAATAGAGATACACCGGAGTGTCCCGCCCGATCCCAGCGGTATGCGCCTCCGCCATGATCTCGTCCGGCGTTTTGAACATCGGCCCGGCGGCGGTCGGCTTCATCATCCGATACCATTCCAGCCACTTCGCGCCTGGGATGCGGCCCTTGCGGGGGCAGAAGTCCGGGCCGTACGGGCTGCTGCTGGTGCCGACCCACTCGTCCACGTCGCGCACGTCCAGCTTGACGATGCCGTTGTCGCCCACCGCGGCCAGCATGGCGTCGCGGTCAATCATCATCTCGGCGCCGGTGTTGGACAGCGGGAACTCCTTGGCCCCAGCGACCGTCGGCTCCGTCGTGGTCGGCAGCCCCGCCGCCTTCCAAGCCAGGAAGCCACCATGCAGCACCTTTGCCTTGGCGTAGCCGAGCCAGGTCAGCAGGAAGTAGCCGCGGCAGGACTGGCCGAAGCCGCTGTTCATGCTCTCCTCATAGCAAACCGCGGTTTCCGCCCCCGACAGCCCGGCAGCGCCGAACGCCGCGGCGAACTTGCCCCGCAACTCCGCCATGCCCTCCGGCGTGCTGGTGGCGAGGTAGGTGAAGATCTCATGCACGTTCACCGCGCCGGGAATGTGTCCAGCCGCGTAAGCGTCGGGCGAGCGGGTGTCTATGATGACCACGTCCGGTCCCATCATCGCCTGCAGCTCGGCCGGCGTCACCAATACCTTGTCGGTCATGCTTGGTCTCCTGGTTAGGTGGGAAGGCTGACGCGCAGCCCGTCCAGCGCGTCGGAAAGCGGGATCTGGCAGCTCAGCCGGCTGGTGGGCCGCAGATCGAACACGGTATCCAGCATCGCCTCCTCGTCGTCCGAGACGGGCGGCAGGCGGTCCGCCCAGACGGGGTCCACGACGACGTGGCAGGTGGCGCAGGCGAGCGACCCGTTGCACTCGCCCAGCACCGGCAGTCCGGCGGCGCGAGCCAACTGCATCAGGCTATCGCCGGCCCTGCCGTTCAGGACGGTGTCGCCCGCCGGGCCGTGCACGATGGCCTGCGGCATCAGTGAATGGTTCCGGGCACGGCGATTGGACGCAATTCCGGCTTGCTCAGCTCCTGCCGCAGGTGGCGGATGGAGGGAGTGATGATCGCCACGAAGTGCCCCTCCCGGATGCGGCGGTTCACCGGCGATCCCGCGATGTAGCCGCGGGCGCCGAAATGCATCAGGGCGGACTGCCCGGCCTCCAGCGTCAGCTCGCTGACGAGCAGCCGCACCTGCAGCACGGCCCGGAGATACTCCGGCGCCTGCTCCAGCGGCGTTTCCGCCAGGCGTGCGATCTCCCGGCGCAGCACGCCTAGCTCGTCCGCGTAGTTGCCGGCCTGGCGAGGCAGATACTTGTTGCTGTGGCCGTGGGTGACGTTGGCCTCGCGCATCAGGTCCACGCAGGCCTGGGTAACGCCCAAGCCCATGCCGGTCTGCAGCAGGATGAACCCGGCCTTGATCCGCTTCACCATGTCGCCCAGCGGGTCGGCCAGCAGAGTCTCATCGGCGATGAAGGCGCGGCGGAACAGCACGCTGTAAGTGCCGGTGCCCTCCAAAGCCACAAAGTGCGCGTTCTGCTTCAGCGACACGCCGGGCTGGCCGCAGCGGATCATGGCCATCACGCGGTGGCTGCCCTCGACCTCGAACACCGTGCCGAACAGGTGGCCGTCGCCGAGGTTGCTGACCCAGGGCAGCACGCCCGACACCTCGTAGCCGCCGGCGACGCGCTTGCCGCGCAGCTTGAAGGTCTCGATCCCCGACAGCGACTTCATCGGGTTGGACAGGCCGGTGCCGCCCATCTGCAGGCCGCTGGCCAGGCCGGGCTGCAGGTTGTCGCGCAGCGGCACGTTGTCGGACTGCTCCAGATACCAGCCGCTGGCGTCCTGGCACCAGGTGCAGAACCCGGCGCTCATGCAGGTCTCGCTGACCGCGGACATGGCTTCGACCGCGGCGCCGATGCTGGGCTGCGCCGCCGTTGCGCGGAGGTGGTGGCCATACAGCCCGGCGGCGCCGAGCGCGCGCATCGCCTGGGCAGGATAGACCCCGCCGTGGTCAATCTCCTGCGTGATCAGCGCCAACTCGGCTGCGACGACCTCGCGCAGCCGGTTCAAGGCGGGGGACGCCGGGGCGTCCCGGAGTGCGGCTTCGCTCATGCTTGCGTCCCCCTTGTTGCCCAATCAGACCGGAGTCACGTCCACCGGCACCGGCTTGGTGAAGGTGTTGGCCACCGGCGACCACGTCTTGGCGTGGGCGATCAGGGCATCCAGCTCCTCCTTCGGCGCATCGGCCTCTAGGTGGACCTTGGCGCGTACAGCGTCGAAACCAACCGGCTTCGGCGAGGTGTCGCCGGTGCCCCAGACCGCGGTGATGTTGATGTCGGCCTCAAGCTCGATTTCCAGCTTGCGGACGGTGATGTTGCGCGCCACGGCGTTGGCGTGGATGCCGACCGCCAGGCAGGAGCCGAGCGCGGCCAGGGACGCCTCGGACGGGTTCGGCGCGGTGTCGTCGCCCAGCAGGCCCGGCGGCTCGTCCACGATGTACGGCGGCAGGTCGCGGATCATGTTGAGGTGGCGGAACCGGCCCTCGGCAATGGTGCGGCACTTCAGGGTCTTGATCGCCTGGGGATTGGCCTTGCCCTTGGCGATCAGCTCGTCCAAGCCGCCCTTGTCTATGGGGGCCAGGCAGCCGGTCATGGCGGTCGGGGGCTGCTTCAGAGTGACGCTCATGCTGTCGTCTCCTTGTGACTGATCCAAACAGAACGGTCAGTCTTACGGAACAGGGCTTGCAATGGCTGTGCCACCGCCATGAGGGCCAGGGCTGTCTGTCCACGCTGTAGATCGTCCGGTGCTGGCATGGTTGAATAGACTGATTGCGTACGAATCCGGCACAACACGTTCGAAAAACAGGCAAGTAAGGATTGATAGGAATGCCACCTACCTCCCCGCCGCTGACGCGGGCAGACGCCAGCAGCCCTGCCCCGGCGGGTGTCCAAGATATCGGCGGAGCGCCGCCGCACGAGCGCATCCTGCTCGCCGCCCGCGACCTGTTCTGCCGCGACGGCATCCACGCCACCGGGATAGACCGCATCCTGCAGGAGGCCAGCGCCTCCAAGATGACGCTCTACAGCCGCTTCGGCTCCAAGGAGGCGCTGCTGCGGGAGGTGTTGGCACTGGAAGGCGCGGAGTGGCGGGCCGCCTTCTTCGGCGCCGTCGAGGCAGCAGGCCCCGGCCCGGCCGAACGGCTGCACGCCGTCATCCCCGCACTGCGGACCTGGTTCACCGGGGAGCGTTTCTACGGCTGCGCCTTCATGAACGCCGCCGCCGAACACGCCAAGGGCGGTAACGCCGGGACGCCCTGGCTGCGGGAGATGACGCAGGAGCACCACGGCGCAATCCTCGCCTTCCTGGCCGGGCTGGCCGAGGCCGCGGGCTACGCCGAGCCGGGCATCCTGGCCCGGCAAGTCCTGCTGGTGATGGACGGCGCCATCGCCGCCATGATGGTCGGCGGCGACCCGGCGGTGCTGGACATCTCCGCGCGCACCCTGCGGGCCGTGCTGGCGCAGCCCGGCGCTTGAGCGCCGCCGCAGGGCCGGAGCGCGGCGGCGCGGCCGCCGGGGGGCGCGGCGGGGCCGCCGCTGGGATCGGGATGATGCTGCTCGGCATCCTGATGTTCGCGGTCAACGACACGCTGGGGAAGTGGCTCGTCGGCGGCTATTCCGTGGGCCAGCTCCTGCTGGTCCGCACCGCCGCCGGGCTGCTGGTCATGGCGCCGCTGATCCTGCGCACCGGGCGCGGGCGGTTCCGCCACCCGCCGCGGCCGCGGCTGCAACTGCTGCGCGTCGGGCTGAGCACGGCGGAGTCCGGGCTGTTCTACTGGGCGTTGGCCGGGCTGCCGCTGGCGGAGGGCATGACCTACTACATGGCCGGCCCGGTCTATGTTGCGGCGCTGTCGCCGCTGCTGCTGGGGGAGCGGGTGGGCGCCCGGCGCTGGCTGGCGGTCGCGGCCGGGTTCGCCGGCGTGCTGCTGGCGCTGCGCTCGTCGCCGGAGCGGCTGACCCTGCCGGCGCTGTGCGCGGTGGGCGGCAGCCTGACCTATGCCCTGTTCCTGGTGGCGACGCGCCGGCTAGCGGGGACGCCGGGCACGGTGCTGATGACGGCGCAACTGGCGGGGGCCGGGCTGTTTGGCGGGGCGCTGTGCTGTGGCAGGGCTGGACACCGCCGGGGTGGCGCGACGGGGCGCTGATGCTGGTGCTGGGCGCCGGGTCGCTGGCGGGCAACTTGTGCGTCAACCGCTCCCTGCGCCTGGCGCCGGCCTCGGCGGTGGTGCCGTTCCAATACACGCTGATCGTGTGGGGCGTGGTGTTCGGCTGGCTGGTGTTCGGCGACATGCCGGACCGGCTGACCCTGCTGGGGGCGGCGGTGATCGTCGGCGCCGGGCTGGCGCTGCTGCGGGCGGAGCGTTCTACGTGAGCGCCAATAGAAGAAGCACGATACCGAGCACCGACACCCCGAACGCCACCGTCCGCACCACCGGGATCCCCGCCGCATACAGCGGCACGTAAACGAGCCGCGCCCAGAAATACAGGTGCGCGCCCCATACCGTCGCCGCGGAATGCCGCCCCGCCACATGCGCCACCAGCACGGCAGCGGCGAAAAAGGGGAAGGTCTGCATGTAGTTGCTGAACGCCCGGGTAACCCGGCCGCCCACCCCGGTCGGCTTCTTTTCCTCGTCCCGCGGCCCCATGTTGTAGGCCAGGCCGTGCTGCTGGACGGCGATCTGCCCGGTGGCGATGGCGTGGAGCAGACCCAGCACGACGGACCAGGCGAGCAGGCTGAGTTCGGTGGTCATGGCGGGCCTTCCCTGGCGATGCGTCTGGCAACGCAGCCAGGCCAATGGAAGTTCGGTGCGCCGGCTGATCGCGCTGGAAGACGGCATAGGAAGCTTAGAACCTATCCCGGTAGGCTGCGGGTCTGTCCTGCGGGTATTCCGCCCTGGATGCGTCAGGTCCTAGCCCCGATGAACCACATCGAAGCGGCGGTCCTTCCCAGGACGAAAAATCCCTCGCAGGCCCTCAACCGCCGCCTACCGGGATAGGTTCTTAACTGCGCGGTAGCTGGTTTGCGCCCGTTCCGGCCATAGCTGAAGCCTCCTGGTCTCACTCACCAAGAGCAGGAAGCTCGATCATGCCAGCAGCTTGGTCGGTACTCCGAGTGCCGGCCCGGCCTCGGCAAGCCGCCGGTCGAGCGTATGCACCGTGGCGCCATGCTCCGACGCGGTCGCCAGATGCAGGGCATCGCCAGCACGAAGCCGAAGCTTGTGCTGATCGGCGAACTTCGCCGCCGCCCGGAAATGCCCACCGGTCACCGGCAACACGGTGAAGCTTTCGGCGACCAGCTTGTTGAACATTGCCAGCGCCGACGCGCGCATCTCCAATGTCATCTGATCCGTCCGTAGCTTGATCGCCATGGCGGAGGACATCTCGGTGATCGTCCAGTCGCTGATAACCAACTCTGCTGGATCCTGTTCCGTCAGCCAGCCCTGCGCCCGCGCGGTCATCGCCTCATTGGAAAGCGCCGCGACGACAAGCGACGTGTCAAGATAGAGCATTAGTAGCGGTCGCCATCCCGCATCGCTCGTACCAGATCGGCGGCCCGTTCCGTCTGTAGAGGCATGGTCGCCGTCAGCGCCCGGAGCAGGGAAGCATCAACCCGCTTGCGCGGCCTGGCTACGGCCGTGAGCCGCGCGACCGGCTTGCCACGCCGGGTAATGTCGATCGAATTTCCTGCCTCGACCCGGTCAATGAGCTCGCTCAGATGTGCCTTGGCGTCTGCCAGATTGATCGCGTCCACGTTGGGCTCCTGACCATGTAGGTGGTCAGATAGCGTATCTGGCATGGCGGTTCCAGTGGCGGCCAGGCAGGAGCAATGGCTATTTCCGCCGCGCCATCCCGCCGAACACCTGCCCTCCGCATCCGTAGTACCACCCGGACCACAGGACTACAGAACCCTGCCGACCAGGCCGCCGTGCCCAGGTCTGGCCGCCCGCATCGCCAGCACGCTCCCGAGCCAACGCCCCAATCCCCCACGCATCGCCCGGCGGCTCCGTCCAAACCAGCACCTGCCATCCCCCCCTTACCCCCTGACAAACGCTGCCAATTCAAAACCCATCCCCCCATGTCCAAGCCTCTCGCCGGCGGTCATTATCGCCGTCCATCATACCCCGCGGCCATTCCCGCCTACTCCAGCGCGCCACCCAAACCCGCTCATGCCAAAACCCATCCCGGCATAGGGCCGCCATACCCCGCCAGCCCGCACCCCATCACCCCGGGACCCCGCGCCGCCGACGGGACCCCTGGCCGGCCTTGCCAAACCAAGGCTTGATTCATAGCCTCCCCGCCACGCTGAAAGGACCTCCCGCAATGGGCACCACCGTTCCCGGCGACACGGCGTTGGTTGATCCGCCCGTGCTGATCGCCACGGACGACCAGGTGGCGCTGGACAGCCTCGGTGAAGCCCGGCGAAAGCGCGCGTTGGAGGTGGCCGCCGGCGTCAGCGCCACCGACAGCACCTCGCTGGCCATCTTCGGCGCGGCGCCGCAGCGCAAGCTGAGCGGCTTCCTGGATCAGCTTCTCGCCGGCACCGGCACCAACGAGATCGGCGTGGCCGGCGACCTAGTGACGGAGCTGGCGACCAGCCTCAAGCGCCTGGACCTGCCGGGCATGAAGCGCGAGGCCGAGGGCGCCGGCGCCGGCCTCAGCCGCCTGCCGGTGATCGGGCGCTACTTCTCCGCCCTGCGCCGGTTCCGCGCGATGCGCCAGGGCGTGCTGACCCACCTCACGGAAATCGAGCGCAAGGCTGAGGTGCATCTCGGCAAGCTGAAGGCGACCAACGCCGGGCTGGACCGCCTGGTGGACGCGACCGAAGACAACCTGCGCGAGATCGAGGTCTATATCGCTGGCGGTCAGCAAGCCGCCCTGCGGATGCGGGCGGAGCACGCAGCCCTGCGCGAGCAGGTGCGGACCAGCCGCGACGCCGTCCAGATGGCGAAGCTGCGCGACATGTCCGAGCAGATCAACGCCTTCGAAACCCGGCTGGTGCGCATGCAGGTCGCCTTCACCCGCGGCATCCTGGCCATCCCGCAGATACGCACGGCGCAGCAGGCCGGACGGATCGAGATACAGAACACGCTCGACACCGTGCTGTTCGACCTGCCGGACTTCAAAAGCGCCTTGGTCCGTGTCGCGGCGCTGGAGCGGATCGGCCGCGCCTCGGACGCCACCGCAGCCCGGCGCAAGATCACCCGCGAGCTGCAGGAGATCGGCATAGACGCCCTGGACAGCGCCTACACCAAGGCCAAGACGAGCCAGGGCGACATGGCCGACGACGTCGCCAGCCTGGCCCAGGTGTCCGATCGGATGATCGGCATCATCAACCGCGGGCTGGAGATGGACCGGGCCAACCGCGGCAAGCGCGAGGAGGCGGTCCGACAAATCGGCGACGTCCGCGCCAAGCTGTTGGAAAGCCTGCGTGACCATGCCGACCGTGCGCTACAGCCGTAAGACGGCCTGCGTCCAGGCTGGACGCAGGCCGGTCTGCCGTTTTTGCGTGCGTCCAAACACTTGCCGTTCCAGGTCCGGCCGCTCCGCGTCCAAGCCTGACTGCACTCCGCTCTAGGCGCCAGGGACACCCATGCAGTTCAAGATCGAAAGCTTCCTGAACGCCAACCTGCCCGCCGGCGGCACGCGGGTGGACGTGGTATTCAGCCTGTCGGCCACGAGCGGGGCGGATGCGGGTCCGTGGGGCAGGCCCGCGCCGCGTCGGGTGATCGGGCTGCTGGGCGACCGCTCCGGCTCGATGTCCGGGGACAAGATGCAGGCGCTGAAGCACGCGCTGCGTGTGGCGGTCGACGCGATGGACGAGGGCACGGAGTTCTTCGTCGTCGCCTTCGACACCGTGGGCCGGATGGTGGTGCCGCTGACCCGCGCCGACGCCGCCGGCAAGCGCTTCGCCCATGGCGAGGTGCAGCGGCTGGAGGCCGGCGGCGGCACCTGCATGTCCCGGGCGCTGGCGGCCGCCCGCGGTGTATTCGCGCAGCGCCCCGGCGCGGTGTGCCAGGCCATCCTGCTCACCGACGGCCAGAACGGGCCGGAGGACGAAGGGTCTCTGGGCCAGGAGCTGGTGTCCTGCGCCGGGCTGTTCCAGGCGCATTGCCGCGGCGTCGGCACCGATTGGTCGCCAAAGGAGCTGCGCCGCATCGCCGACAAGCTGCTCGGCACCACGCAGATGGTCGCCGACCCCGCGGGACTGGCCGAGGATTTCCGCGCCACGATGGCCGCCGCGATGGCGCTGGGCGTGGCCGATGTGCGCTTGCGGCTGTGGATGCCCAGGAACGCCCACCTGACCGGCTTCAAGCAGGGCTTCCCCTCCGAGATTGACTTGCTCTCCAGCCTGCGCCCAGTGGACCAGCGCGCGGTGGACCTGCCGCTCGGCGCGTTCGGCGAGGGCACCCAGGATTACTGCGCCGCCTTCACCGTCGTGCCGCTGCCGGTCGGGGAGCAGATGCTGGTCTGCCGCCCGTCCATCGTCACCCCGGACGCCGCCACCCCCGGCGCCAACGTCACCTGCACCTGGACCGACGACGCCAACCTGTCCGCCCGCATAGACGCCCAGGTCGCCCACTACACCGGCCAGGCGGAAAAGGCGCAGGCGATCCAGGACGGGCTGGAGGCGTTGGCGCGTCACGACGACGGCACCGCCACGCTGCGGCTGGGCCGCGCCCTGCAGTTGGCGCAGCAGTCCGGCGACGAGGAAACCACCCGGCGCCTGCGCCAGGTGGTGGACGTGGTGGACGAGGCCGCCGGCACCGTCCGCCTGCGCCGCGACGCGGAGAAGGCGGCGGTCATGGACCTCGACGTCGGCAGCACCAGGACGGTGCGCGTGAAGCGGGACTGACCGCCATGGACCAACGTTGCCCCCATTGCGGCCAGGCGTCCACGGACGCCGAATACTGCTCCGAGTGCGGGGCGGCCATGGCGCCGCGTGCCGCCGTCCCGGCTCTGCCGCCGCAGGACGCGGCGCCTCCGCCGGTCCAGACCGGCGCCGGGGAGGCCTGCCCGGTGTGCGGGGAGCTGCGGCCGGGTCCGCTGGCGCGGTTCTGCGACACCTGCCGCTACGACTTCGTGACCCACCAGCCATTCGGCGCTGCACCTGCACCTGTAACTGGGCCCGCGCCCACGGCGGCGGCGCCAGCGGCTACTGCTTCAGGGGCTGCCGCTCAAGCGGCTACTGGTTCAGGGGCTGCTGCTTCCGGGGCTGCGGCCCCTGCCCCACCAGCCGCCCCGCCTGCTGCCGCCCCGCCCAACGCCGATCAGCCGCCCGCCGCTGCATCCGTCACGCCAGCCGCCCGCCGCTGGGAGCTGCTGGCCCAGGTGGACGTCAGCCTCCGCAAGCCGGAAGACCCCGAGCCGTCCGACCGCAGCGAGCGCCTGTTCCCGCTGGACATGGGGGACCATCTAATCGGCCGCCGGTCCGACAGCGCCGACATCCACCCGGAGGTCGTCATCCCCGACCCCGGCATCTCCCGCCGCCACGCCCGCATCCTGCGCCAGCCCGATGGCGGCCTGGCGCTGGTGGACCTGGGCAGCATGAACGGCACCCGGCTGAACGGCGCCGCGGTGGCGCCGAACGTCATCACGCCCTTGGCGGAGGGCGACCAGGTCACGGTCGGCTGCTGGACCCGCCTGACCCTACGGGGGCGGTAGGATGGCGATGGCGCCCATGACGGTCCAGCGCTCGCCTGCGATGCGCGGTTTCGGGCAGTGGCTGTCCGCGACGCCGGGGCGGATCGCCTTGTGCCTCGCCGCCGTCGTGCTGTCCCTGTTGCTGGCCGCCGCCGCCAACCTGCATGCGGCGTCCAGCGCAGCCAGCGTGATCCGGACCATCGGCACGGACGCCGAACCGTCCGTGGTGCTGGCGCTGCAGATCGGCGCCACCCTTTCCGACATGGACGCTGCAGCGGCGGAGGACGCGCTGAGCGGAGGGTTCTCTGCTACCGGCGCCTCCCGCCGGTGGTGGGAGGATAAGGCGAGGCTGGACGACCTGATGGTCCGGTCCGCCCGCAACATCACCTATGCCAAGGAAACTGCCGCCCTGCAGGGTCTGCTGCGCTGGGTCGGCGAATATCACGCCTCCCTGGCGGAGGTGCGCGGCGCGGCGGACCCAGCCCATCCCTTCATCGCCACGCAGCGTCTGCAATGGTCGCACCGCCTGCTGACCGAGTTCGCATTGCCGGAGGCGAGGGCGCTTGCCGACGCGAACCGGACGCCGCTGGAGGCGGCATACGGCGAGTACAACGGCATAGTTGCCGGGTCCGGTATCTTGGGCGTGTCGTCGGCCTTGATAGTGTCCGTCGTGCTGGCCGCCGTGCAGGTGTTCCTGTGGCGGCGCACCCGGCGGATGTTCAGCCCGCCGGTGGTGCTGGCAGCCTTGATCGGCGTGGCGATGGCAGCGGGACTGCTGCTCGTCACCTTGCGGGAGCGCGAGGCCGTGCGGTCCGCCAAGACCGACTGCTATGACAGCCTGAGCGCGCTGTTCGACGCCAAGGGCGTGGCGGCGGCGATGAACGCCGACCTGTCTTACTGGCTGCTCGACCCCGCGGCCCGGCGGGCTGCATCGGACGCGCTCAACGCGCGAATGGACGAGCTGCTGGTGACTGGCTCCTTGGACCGGTCGCGGCTCCGGGCCAACCTGGACGCAGCGCAGCGGCTTGAGCGGGACGGCCATCCCGTCCAGGCGAGGGAGGCGTTGCCGGCAATGAGCGGGCTGCTCGGCAAGGAGCTGGCCAACGTCACGTTCGGCGCCGCAGAGCGCGACCCCGCCAGCGACACCGTCCGGTTCTTGCTGGACTTCGTGCAGGCTGCCAACCGCGTGCGCTCGCTGGATGCGCCAGAAAACAGGGTGCGGGCCGTGCTGGCTCGGGACACCGAGGCGGTGCCGGCCCTGGCCGGGCTGCAAAGCGCGCTGGACCGGACGGTCGCGGTGAACCAAGTGGAGTTCGACGCCCGGATCGGCCGGGCGCAGCGCCTGGCCACCTGGACTCCGATCGTCGTGTGCGCCGGCCTGGCGCTGATCGGCCTGCTGACCGCGGCCGGGCTGTGGCCGCGCTACCGGGAATACATGAGAGCGCCCCGCCCACCCTGGCCCAGGTGGACGCGGCGCTTGCCGCCTGGCGCGACCGCCTGGCCGCGGCCAGCCGCAATGTCGCCGAGCTGAGCGAGCTGCCGGAGTTCATGACGCTCAAGGCCGCCGCCCGCTCCGGTCCCGTCGCCGCCGGGTCTGGACGGGTCGTCGCCACGGTGGACGAGCTGTGGCAGGGCGTGCTCCTGCTCGGCGAGGCGCTGGGCCGCGCCGAGGCCGCCCGCGCCGCCGCGGCCCGGCTGTGGATGCCGGGCAGCCTGGATGCGGTGATGCAGGTGCTGGACGGCCCGTCCATCGCCGTGGCGCTGGGCAGCTCGCCCGTGCTGCACCGCCGCTTGCTGGGCCAGGCGTCGGACGTGGCGAAGGTGTCTCCCGCGGACCTGCTGGCGACCATGGAGGGCGCATTCGACAACGCCCGCGCCCTGCTGGCCCGGATCAGCACCGCGGCGGAGGCCGGCGCGGCCCTGCGCGCCCGGCTGCAATCCGCCGTGGACGGCTTGGCGGCGGAAAACCAGCCGGAAGCAGCAGACCTGGCCGCGCGTCTGGCGTCCTGCCCGGCATCCAATCCCATGGCGGCGCTGGATGCGTTGGAGACGCTGCGGCTCGCCGTGGACGCCGCCAGCGCCGCCGCAGCCGCCTCCCGCGCCGGACGGGTGCAGGCGGCCCAGGCGCTGGCCGTCGCCCGCACCCGGCTGGCGCACCTGGCGGAGCTGCAGGCCAAGGCAGCCCAGGTCCTCGCGCAGGCGGCTCCCCTTGTGTCCGGCTCGCCCCCACCCGGTCCCGCCACCGACGCGGCGGAGATGCCGGGCTGGCTGGACCGGTTAGCGCGGACGCTGGACGCCGGACGGGTCGAGGCGTTCGGCCTCGGCCTGGCAAGCTGGAACGCGCTCGCCGCCCGCGTGGCCGCCGGATGGCAGGCGGCGCTCGACGACGCCGCAGCTAGGCTTGCCCAGCGCGACGACCTGCGCGGTCGCTTCGGCGCCCTGCAGGCCAAGCACCGCGCCCGCCACCCCGGCGCCGACCCGGCGCTGGACGGCATAGCGGCGGACCTGCGCGCGGCCCTGTTCGGCGGCCCCGCCGACCTCGCCGCTGGACGCCGGCTGCTGGCGGCCTATGAGGCGGGGCTGGCACGCCCCCCAGTTTCTGCGAGGTAACGCGATGGCAGGCATCCCATGCGGCGCACCCGGCTGCACCGGCACGATCGAGGACGGATACTGCGACACCTGCGGCCGCCCGGCGGAGGGCGCCGGACCCGCGACGGCCATCACCTCCTCCTCCCGCCAGGTCGCCCGCACCGGCGGCTACGTTCGCACCGGCCGCATCACCGGCGCCCGCCGGCCGCAGCCGTCAACCGGCACAATCGGCACGGCCGCCGGCACCGCGGCGACCGGCGCATCCGGGCGGGGCACCCGGGGAACCCGCGGCAGCAGCACCCGCCGCCGCGCCCTGGGCGGCGGGCTGGTGCAGATGCCGGTGGTGCCCTCCGCCGACCCGCTCAGCCTGGTGCTGGCCGACCCGCGGGTGCCGCCGGACAAGTGCTTTTGCCCCAACTGCAAGAACAAGGTGAACCCGGATAAGCGGTTCTGCTCCAACTGTGGCGCCGAGTACAGCTTCCGTCCAGCGCTCCGGGCCGGGGACGTGGTGGCCGGGCAGTATGAGGTGCGCGGCCCCATCGCCTTCGGCGGCCTGGGCTGGATCTACCTGGCGATGGACACCGGGCTGAACCGCTGGGTGGTGCTGAAGGGCCTGCTGAACAGCAAGGACGAGGCCGCCGCCGCAGCCGCCATCGCCGAGCGGCAGTTCCTCGCCGCGGTCAAGCACGGCAAGATCGTCGGCATCTACACCTTCGTGACGTATGAGGCCGAGTCCTACATCGTCATGGAGTATGTCGGCGGGCGCACCCTGAAGGCGATCCGCCGGGAGCACGGGCCGCTGCCTCCGGCGGAGGCGGTGTCCTACATCCTCGGCATCCTGCCCGCCTTCGCCTACCTGCACGGCCAGGGCCTGGTTTACTGCGACTTCAAGCCGGACAACGTCATGCTCGAGGGCGACGACGTGAAGCTGATTGACATGGGCGCCGTGCGCCGGATCGGCGACCCCGGCGGCGACGTTTACGGCACCGTCGGCTACCAGGCGCCGGAGGCCGGGGACGACCCCATCGCCGCGTCCGATCTTTACACCATCGGCCGCACCCTGGCGGTGCTGCTGATGGACTTCGACAACACCAACCGTTACGCCCACGCCCTGCCGCCGCCGAACGCCCTGCTGTATTCCGTGCCGGTCGCTGCGCTGGAGGCCGCCGGGTCCACTGCCCAGGCAGCCCTGCGCGCCACCCTGCCCGGCGGGGCGCCGCTGCCGGGCTGGCTGTCGTTCGAGCCGGGCCGGCGCGTGTTCTCCGGCACAGCCCCTGCCGGAGTGACCGGCCTGGACGTGGTGGTGACCGCCACCCTGCCCGGCACCGCGCCGGTTCAGATGCCGCTGCGCCTCGGCCTGCCCCTGGCCGACAACGAGAGCCTGTATCGCTTCCTGCAGAAGGCCACGGCGGAGCAGCCCGACGCCCGCTTTGCCGATGCCGAAGAAATGGGCGCCCAACTGCTGGGCGTCCTGCGCGAAACGGTGTCGCGCACCGCGCCGCTGCCCTCCGCCGACAGTGCGGTGTTCCTGCGGGAACGCAACCCGCCCGACGTGGCCCCTGCCGGGCTGGAGGGCGCCTGGCGCCGCCTCCCCGACCTGCGCCTGGACAGCGGTGACCCGGCCGCCGCGGAAGTATTCGCCGCCACCGCCACCGCCGACCCGGTGGCGCGTGCCCAGGCGCTGGCTGCGGCGTCGCGCTTCCGTGCGGACTCGGCCGAGTTGCGACTGCGCCAGGCCGATGCGCTGATCGAGGCCAGCGCGACCGATCCCGCCATCGTCATGCGCCTGTTGGACGCGGCGGCGGGGGTGGACCCGGGCGACTGGCGGCCCGACTGGTACTGCGGCAAGCTCTATTTGTCGCAGGGCCGCTCGGACGAGGCGGTGGAGTGCTTCGACCGCGTTTACAGCGAGATCCCCGGGGAGCCCGTGCCCAAGCTGGCCCTCGCCCTCGCGCTGGAGGCCGGCGGGCGGCTGCCGGAGGCCGCCGGGCTGTATGACACCGCAAGCCTCGCCGACCCCGGCCTGACCGCGGCGGCGTTCGGCTTGGCGCGGTGCCGCATGGCGGCCGGGGACCTGGACGGCGCCGTGGAGGCGCTCGCCCGGGTGCCGGACGGCGCCATCGTGCGGTCGGACGCCCAGCTTGCCGCGGTGCAGGCGCTGTGCGCCCTGCCGGGCGGGGCCGGGCTGGCGCGGGCGTCCGCCTTGCTGACGGCGATGCAGCGCGACGATATCGCGCGCCACCAGGCCGAGGCCCGGCTGGCCGAAGAGGCCGTGCGGCAGATCGGCACCGGCGCGCTGCAGGGTGCGAACGGCGCCACGCTGCTCGGCGTGCCGATCCGGCCCGCCACCCTGCGCCGCCGGGCAGAGGCCGCGTTGCGCGCCTGCGCCCGGCTGGCGCCGGACTGGGCGGAGCGGGTCGCCTTCGTGGACCAGGCCAACGCCGTGCGCCCGCGGACCTGGCTGTGACCCGCGATCCATGAGCGCCGCCGCGCCGCCCCTGTGCCCGGCGTGCGGCGCGTCCCATGTTGCCGGCGACCGGTTCTGCGCCGATTGCGGCGCCCGGCTGGGTGGGGCGCCCGCGCCGGCCTGCCCCAACTGCGGCGGCGCCGGGTTCGACGCGGACGGCTTCTGCACCGACTGCGGCGCGCGAAGCCGCGGCATCGCCGCCGGGCTGCAGGTGCTCGGCCCGGGCCTGGCCGCCGTCACCGACCCCGGCCGGCAGCACCGCGAGAACCAGGATGCCGTCGAGCTGAGCGGGCCGCCGGAGGGCGGCGCCGGGGTGGTGGCGGTGGTGTACGACGGGGTGTCGCACTCGCAAACACCGGCGGCGGCTGCGGCCGTCGCGGCGCAGGTGGCGGCGGCGGCGCTGCGCGCTGCCGGACCTAAGGTATCGGCGGCGGCGATGCGGGACGCGGTGGTGGCGGCCCATGCCGCGGTGTGCGCCCTGCCGTATGACCGCCAGGCCGACGTGGACCCGCCCGCCTGCACCCTGGTCGCCGCCTGCGTGCAGCGGGACGGCGACGGGCTTGTGATCACGCTGGGCTGGCTGGGCGACAGCCGGGCCTACCTGGTCGCGGACGGCGGCGCGGTGCTGCTGACGCACGACCATTCCTGGGTGAACCAGGTGGTGGACTCGGGGACGATGCCGCTCGCCGATGCCCTGCGCGACCGCCGCGCCCATGCGCTGGTGAACTGCCTGGGCACCACCGACTTCTCCGCCCCCAGCCCCTGCCCGGAGCCTTCGGTCCGCAGCGTGTCGGTGCCGGCTTCTGACCTGCGCGGACCGGGTTGGCTGCTGCTGTGCACGGATGGGCTGTGGAACTACGCCGACAGCCCGGCCGCGCTGCTGCGGGCTTGTCCGGGGCTGCGGGGGATAGAGGCTGGTGCCGTCTGCTCGGCGCTGTTGCAGCATGCGCTGGATGGCGGCGGGCATGACAACGTCACGATTGCGGCGATCAGGCTGGCAGTTGGATCGGGTGAAGCCCTTGCTCCCTGACGGCTCTGCGATGAATGCCGCAATCCCAGGCATCCTGGTTATCGTTGTTTGGGATATACATCTAGGATATAGAATGCATCATGACAACGCAGACGACCCTATTCCTGTCGAACCGCTCACAGGCCGTCCGGCTACCCAAAGCGGTCGCATTCGATGACAGCGTGCGGGAGGTGACGATCGTGCGTGACGGGCCGCGGCGCATCATCATGCCGTCCGACGCCGTATGGGACGATTTCTTCGAGGCGCCGGGAGCGGACCTTGGAGACCGCGAGCAGCCGGCGATGCAGGTGCGCGACAGCCTTTGATGCTGCGATGCTTGCTGGACACGAATCTTTGCATCCGGGTCATCCGGGACCGTCCCGCCGGCCTTCGCCCGCGGTTCAACGCGGAAGCCAGCGCGCTCTGCATCTCGGACGTAGTGCTTTTCGAGCTGCTTTACGGCGCCGAGAAATCCGCGCGGCCTGTTGAGAACCGGCAGGTAGTAGAGCGCTTTGCAGCGCGGTTGCGCGTGCTGCCGTTCGAGAGCGAAGCGGCAGCCCATACAGCCGAAATCCGGACCAACCTGGAGCGCAAGGGCCTGGGCATCGGCGCCTACGACGTGATGATCGCCGGGCACGCGCGGAGCCGGGGGCTGGTCGTGGTCACCGGCAACCTGAAGGAGTTCGAGCGGGTGGAGGGGCTGCGCTGTGAGGACTGGCTGGCGGAGGTGGCGTAGCGCCCATGTCTGTCATACGATCGGACACTGTTGGCGAATTCAGAGTTGACCATCTGTTCACACCACCTGGCAGCCCCGCTCTGCCGGGGTTGCCAGGATGCCCGCCGCAGCTACTGAACAAGACCGAGCGGTCGCGCACTACCGCCCTGCTGCGCACGGTGAAGAACAGCGTTCCCGCGTTCGCTCCAGCGCAAAAGAAAACGTACTCCATCGCTCCGAACACGCGTGTAGCCGTCAGAAGTCTCGGTGTGCTCGACTGTCAGTGGTGTCATGTACACCTCGATATCAGGCACCCTTGTTACACAATCCAAAACTCGGCGGCAAAATCAGACATGGCGGGGGTGATTCCAGGCTGCGATAATGCGACTGGGATTGGTTGGTGTTACACAGGTCTGGTCGTGAGCGGCTGTGCGACCAACATTGAGTGCTAGACGAAGATAGCCCGTGTATCCGCGTTGAAATTTCAAAGCAGACAACCTGCCGAATGCCCCGGCGCTGCCGGTGCCGGCAGCGTCCAGTCCCAGGTGAACGCGCCATCCGCATACCGTACATCGCAGGGCAAAGGCATGACGAACCCGGCCCGCATCGCGTCAATGAAGGGCGGGCACTGCTTCACCGTCCGCACGGAACCGTCGTGCATGTCCGACACCGCCGTCATCGGCATGGTGCGCAGCCACTCCGGCAGCGCCTGCTGCGCCAGCTGGGGCCGCGGCAGCGCGTCCAGCAGCGCCGGGCCGCGGCAGCGCGTCCAGCAGCGCCGGGCCGCGGCAGCGCGGCCAGCAGCGCCGGGTCGCAGCGGAACCGCACCTGCATGGCCGCTACGACCGCGCCCGGCGCACGGCATCCTGCCAGCCCGCATACAGCGCGTCCCGCTGCCCGCCCGCACAGGAGGGCTGCCACACCCGGTCCGGCGTGCGCCGCTGCGCGATGTCGTCCAGCGACCCGTACAGCCCCGCCTGCAATTCGGCCAGGCGCGCCACGCCCAGCGCCGTCGTCTCCGCAACTGCCGCCCGCTCCACCGGCAATCCCGTGAGGTCGGCCATGCAGCCCATCAGCCAGTCATTGGCCGTCATGCCGCCATCCACCCGCAGCACCGGGATCTCGGGGATGCCGTCCCGCCGCATCGCCTCAATCAGGTTGCGGGTCTGGAAGCACACTGCCTCCAGCGTCGCGCGGACCAAGTGGGCGGCGGTGGCCTGCAGCCCGGTCCGCCGTCCGCCGGGAACCGCTATGGCAATGCGGCCTGCAACGCCGCCAGGCACCGCGCTGCGTCCGCCTCGTCGGCCCACACATGCGGGCTGAGGCGCAGGCCACCCAACCGCTCGCTGGCAAAGACCCCCTCGGCGCGCAACCGCCCGATAAGGCCGTCTGGCAGACCCCCCGGCAAGCGAAGGCCGAGGATGTGCGGGGAACGTAGCCGGCGGGGCGCCACCGGCACTCCCAGGGCTGCGGCGCCCTCCGCCAGCAGGTCGGTCAGCGCCCGCAAGCGCGCCGCCACAGCCGCCACGCCCCAGCCGGCGACCAGCTCCATGCCGGTTGCAGCCATCGGCAGCGCCACCGGGTCGTTGAGTTCGCCCTTGTCATAGCGCCGTGCCCCCGTGGCGGGCGGCAGGTTGCCCATGTTCTCCTCCAGCGGCAGGCCGCCCTGCCGGTGCGGGGCGGCATACAGGAAGGCGAGGCTATAGGGTCCCAGCGCCCACTTGTAGGTCGGGAACGTCAGGAAGTCGGGCTGCAGCCGGGCGACGTCCACCGGCACCGCACCGACAGCCTGAGTGGCATCCACGACCAGCGCGGCACCGGCGGCACGGACGGCGGGCGCCAGCCGGTCCAGGTCTATGACCGCGCCGTCAGACCAATGCAGCGGCGTCAGTGTGGCGACAACGAGGGGCGGGGCGCCCGGGCGGGCGATCGCCTCCTGCAACGCCGCCGTCCAGTCCCCATCGGCCGGGCGCGGCACGACCTCGACGACCAGGCCGCGCTCGATGGCCAGCCGGTCCCAGGCGTGGCACAGGGACGGGAACTCGTCGGCGACCCGCAGGATGCGACCGCCGAGTACAACCGGCAGATTGCGCGCAGCGGTGGCGATGCCGTGGCTGACGGACCCAACGATGGCCACGTCGTCCGCCGTGGCGCCGATCAGCCGGGCCGCCGCGGCGCGGGCACGCTCCGCCCAAACGGCGTCGTCACCGCGGGAATGTGCCCATGGCCGCGCCTTCGACAGGATGCCGGCCTCGCCCGCCGCACGCACGGGATGGGGCAAGGGCGCCCACGCGGCGGCATCCAGGTAGCTGATATGGCCCGGCAAGTCGAACAGGTGGCGCTGGCAGGCGAGTGCGGGGGTGTGCATGGCCGCCACGCTACGGCGGATCAGGCCATGCGGGAACCTGGCTCCGGCAGACCTGATGAAACCCGCCCACCGCTGACACGTAGAGCGCCGGGTCACAGAGGCTGCGCTGCATGTCGAACACGAACGTGAGGTCTTTTGCACTAGCGGCGCCGGCGATCAGGGCTGCACGTCCGGTACAGCCGGACGCAGCCCTCCTATACCGCAGGGTCCGGAGCGAGACGGAGGCCATCGCTCTGCCCTTGTCCGCCGAGGACCAGACCATTCAGTCCATGCCCGACGCCAGCCCGGCAAAGTGGCACCGGGCGCATACGACCTGGTTCTTCGAAACCTTCCTCCTGAAGCCGCATCTGCCCGGCTACCGGGAGTTCGATCCTGCTTTCAACTACGTCTTCAACTCCTACTACGAGGCGGTCGGTCCCCGGCATCCCAGGCCTTCCCGCGGCACCCTGAGCCGCCCCGGAATCGCCGCCATCGCCGACTACCGCGGCCACGTTGATGCCGCCATGCACCGCCTGCTCAACGGGTGCAGCAACGAGGTCGCCAACCTCGCCGTCATGGGCCTGCATCACGAGCAGCAGCACCAGGAGTTGCTGCTGACCGACATCAAGCACGCCTTCGGCGGCTCCCCGATCCACCCCGTCTATGCCCCGGCGCCAGCCCAGCCTCCGGTGCGCGCCCTGCCGCCGCCGGCAATGTGGCGCATCCCCGGCGGCATCCACGAGATCGGCCATCCCCAGGGCGCAGGCTTCGCCTTCGACAACGAGGGACCGGCCCATCCCGCGCTCCTGCGCGACTGCGCCCTCGCCGACCGCCCCGTCAGCAACGCCGAGTTCAAGGCGTTTATGCGGGATGGAGGGTATCAGCGCGCCAGCCTGTGGTTGTCCGAAGGCTGGACCTTGGTCCAATCCGCAGGGTGGGACGCGCCTGCCTACTGGCAGCCAGGCGCAGACGGCTGGGACGCCTACACGCTGCACGGCCTGCAGCCCGTCCGCGATGATGAGCCTGTGTGCCACGTCAGCTTCTATGAGGCCGCCGCCTACGCCGAGTGGGCCGGCCGCCGGTTGCCGACCGAGTTCGAGTGGGAGGTCGCTGCACGCTTGCACGGGGATGGGAATGCCGCACGACCGGGCTTGCAGCCGCACCCGCAACCGCTCCGCCCCGGCGTTGCACAGGATGTATGGGAGTGGACCGCCAGCCCCTACACGCCCTATCCCGCCTACCGTCCCGAACCCGGCGCCCTCGGCGAGTATAACGGCAAGTTCATGGTCAACCAGATGGTCCTGCGCGGCCGTTCCTGCGCCACCGCGGCCGGGCACGACCGCCTGACCTACCGGAATTTCTTCCCGCCTCATGCACGCTGGCAATTCTCCGGGTTCCGCCTGGCGGACGACCTATGAGCCACGCCTACGCGCTGGAGTCCCTGCACGACCTTGAACCCACCGTCACGGAGTTCCGCGCTGCCGTCCTGCAGGGCCTCGGCAGCACGCCCAAGACGCTGCCTTGCAAGTTTTTCTACGACGCGGAAGGCTCGCGCCTGTTCGACCGCATCTGCAAGTTGCCGGAGTACTATCCGACCCGGACCGAATGCGCCCTGCTCCAGGCCCGAGCGTCCGAGATCGCCGCCCTGGTCGGCCCCCATGCCGGCCTGGTCGAATTCGGCTCCGGCGCGGGCGTCAAGGTCCGGCTGCTTCTTGCTGCCCTTCGTTACCCGGCCGCCTATGTTCCCGTGGACATCTCCCGTGGGCACCTTCTAGCCGCAGCAGCCAGCCTGGCGTCCGATTTCCCTGACCTGCGGATTGCTCCGGTTTGCGCCGACTACACCAACCGCTTTGTCCTGCCCCAACTGCCCGGCAGCCGGCCCCGCCGTCTCGCCGGGTTTTTCCCAGGCTCCACCATCGGCAATTTCACCCCGTCCGAAGCGGCCAGCTTCCTCCGGCGCACGAGCCAACTGTTGGGGCGCGGTTCGATGATGATCGTCGGCGTTGACCTGCTCAAGGATGCCGCGGTCCTCGAAGCCGCGTATGACGATGCCTCCGGCGTCACCGCCGCCTTCAACCTCAACCTCCTGGCACGCATCAACCGCGAGCTTGACGCGGATTTCGACGTGGCGGCGTTCGCCCATGAGGCCCGCTGGAACGCGGCAGAAAGTCGTGTGGAGATGCACCTCGTCAGCCGTGTCGCCCAGTCGGTCCGGATCGGCGGCAGCCGGGTTGGCTTCGCGCCGGATGAATCGGTCCATACCGAGAATTCCTACAAGTATACCGTGGCCGGATTTGCGGGCCTCGCCCGCTTAGCCGGGTATGACCCCATCGCCAGTTGGACGGACCCTGCCAACCTGTTCAGCATCCATGCTCTTAAGGCGACGTCCTGAGCCTCTGAGGCCCACCGCCGGGCAGGCTGACTGGTCACGACGGCAGCGTCGTCGCTAGCCGTATCTGCGGCGGACGGCATCGCCGCCTTTCCGCCCTACGCGGCAGGCGACCGCACACCGACTGGAGCATCCCCATCCCGCGCCAGGCACAGTTCCATCTCGGCCCCTTGCCTGAACTCGACCACCGGGCCGGGCAGTGACGCGTCGGTGAACAGTACGGGGTGTGGTTCAGGCCGGATGCTGGCCCAGCCGCTGCACCTTGCGCCGTCACGTGCAAGTGGCACGGACTTGTGTTCGAACCCCTCACGGGGCTGAACAGACTCCGCCGTGATCACCACGCTCCGGCGGGCGCCTGCATGGAAGGCCGGGCAGCATCCGCCGATCAGGACCCCGCTCCCGATCCATCGTTGTCAGCAGCGGTCGCGTTACGCGCCAGCAACCGGGACCGCGCGGCTCCGGCGCAGGAAGCGCGCCGTCAGCAGCGCCGCCACCAGCATCAGCCCGCCTGCAAGCCCCCACCATGCGCCGGCCGCGCCCGCCCCGGCGCGCGCCGTCAGCCACCAGGCCGCCGGAAAGCCGACGCCCCAGTAGCCCACCGCCGCCAGCACGAACGGTACCCGCGTGTCGCCCAGGCCGCGCAGCGCGCCAGCCGCCGCCGACTGCATCCCGTCCGTCACCTGGAACACCGCCGCGATGGCAAGCAGGCTGATCGCGGTGGCGGTTGCCTCGGCATTGGCCGGCAGCGCCGGGTCTATATATAGCCCGGCCAGCCTGCCCGGCGCCACTACCAGCACGGCCGCAGCCATCGCCTCCGCCGCGGCAGCCAGGCCGATGGCCACCAGTCCCGCCCGGCGCGCGCCGGCGGCGTCCCCGGCGCCCACCCGGTTGCCCACCCGCACATTGGCGGCCTGCGCCACCGCCAGCGGCACCATGAACGACACCGACGTGATGCTGAGCGCGATCTGGTGCGCCGCCAGCGGCGCCGCCCCCAGCCGCCCCACCAGCAGCCCGATGCCCAGGAACAGCCCGGTTTCCACCGCAAACGTCCCCGTCACCGGCAGCCCCAGCGCCAACATGCGCCGCAGCAGCGCCGGGCCGGGCCGCCGCCAGGCGACGAAGCGGCGCAGCCCCGGGCGCCCGTGCAGCCAAGCCATCAGCACCAGCCCCATTCCGGTTTCCACGAACACCGTCGCCAGCGCCGGGCCGCGCATCCCGAGCGCCGGCAGCCCCCAGGCCCCATGGATCAGCCCCCAGCACAGCGTGGCGTTGATCCCCGTCGCGCCCAGCGCCACCCACAGCATCGCCGCCCCCTGCCCGATCGCCGGCAGGAAGGCGCGCATCATGCCGATGCCGATCATCATGCCCGGCGTCGCCCAGCGCAGTACGTCCATGAACGCCGCGGCGTCCCGGGCCAACGCCGGGGGCTGCCCCGCCAGCAGCAGCAGAGGCTCTGCCAGGCTGAACACCACGAAGGCCGGTACGCACAGCAGCAGCGCCATCGCCAGCCCGGCCCAGTATGGCGCCGGCACCAGGTCGTCCCGCCCCGCCCCGAGTTCCTGCGACACCAGGATGCTGACCGCCGTCAGCATTCCCTGCAGCATGATCGTGACGGTGATGAACAGCATGGTCGCCAGCCCGCCGGCCGCCAGCGCGTCGCCGCCCAGCGTGCCCAGCAGCACCGTGTCGGTCACGCCCATCGCCATGCCCGCCAATTGCGCGACCGCCAGCGGCGCGGCCAGGAGCAAGGTCTCGGCCGCATGGCGCCAGCGCGACTGCACAGCGTGCGCCGGCATCAGGAGGGTAGTGCCGTACAAGGTGGGATGCTTTCAGGTTGGGAGGCGGCAACGCAGCCGGGCCGCCCCAGGTTCGGCTACCAAAACATGGTGCCCGGACCACCCTTGAACGGGCCGGTCAGCTCCGGCGTGATCCAGCCGCCATAGAACCCGCCCTCCTGCGGCACAACCCGGTCATCGCCGACATAGCAAGCGTCCATCCGCCCGGCATACACCGCGACATGCCCGGCGATGGCGGCGAAGGCCGGGGTGGGATGCGGGTAGCCCCAGCCGGCATCCCGCGCCACGGCGCCCCCGGCCTGGACGGTGTAGTATTCCGCCTGCCCCTTCCACTCGCACACGCTGCCCCGGCCCGACGAGGACAGCAGCGTTCCCGGCGCAAACGCCTCGGCGGGGATGTAGTAGGACGGGGGATGGTAGGTTTCCAGCACCCGCCAGGCCGCATCGGTGTCCACGATCTCCTGCCCGCCCAGCACGATCCGCACCCGGCGCGGGCTGCGCTCCAGCCGGGGCGGGCGGGGGTAGTCGGCGACACGTTCCATCGGGCAGCTCCTGGTTTCAGCGCGTCATAGCAGATTTCCCCCTGCTCCCTCTCCCTCCGGGAGAGGGTTGGGGTGAGGGGGTGGGCAAGCACCGTCGTTACCCCAAGCAGGCTCGGCGCAGGCAGCACTTCTGGCTTCCCGCTCCGCAGCCAAGACCCCCTCACCCCGGCCCTCTCCCGGAGGGAGAGGAAGAAGGACAGCGCCCCTGGCCGTGTGCTCCCGCCCCCGCTAGCGTGCCGCTCCCTGAAAGGACCCGAGCATGTATTGGCCAACCGACAGCGGCATCTTCGACGCCGGCGACCTGCCGCTGGACTCCAGCGCCGCCCTGCCCGGCGCGAAGCTCGGCTGGAAGACCCACGGCACGCTGTCCCCGGCCCGGGACAATGCGGTCCTCTATCCCACCAGCTACGGCGCCCAGCACCCGGAGCTGGAATGGCTGATCGGCCCACCAGGCGCCCAGGGCGGCATCCTGGACCCTACGCGCTGGTTCATCATCCAGGTGGACCAGTTCGGCAACGGCATCAGCACCTCGCCCAGCACCACCGCGGACTACCCCGAACTCGTGACGGTTGCAGACAACGTGCGGGCACAGGCGCGCCTGCTGGACGCCTGGGGCATCTCCCGCCTCGCCTGCGTTTACGGCTGGTCCATGGGCGCGCTGCAAGCCTATCATTGGGCCGCGCTGTTCCCCGACCGGGTGGAGCGCATCGTCGTCAACTGCGGGGTATCCCGCACCGCTATCCATAATCAGGTGTTCCTGGACAGCCTGATGGCGACCCTGGAAGCCGCGCCGGAATGGCAGGGCGCCGGACGCTTCAGCGCCGAACCCCGCGCCGCCCTGCGCGCCTTCGCGCGTATCTACGCGGGATGGGCGCTCAGCCAGGATTTCTACCGTGCCGGGCTGCACCTCACGGCACTCGGCGCCCCGGATTTGGAAACCTTCCTCGTGGAGGGCTGGGAGCGCCGCTACGACAACAAGCAGGCCGCCAACCTGTATGCTCAGTTGAAAACCTGGCACGCCGCCGACATCAGCGGCGGCGGCGACCTGCCGGCGGCCTTGCGCGCCATACGCGCGCGCGTGCTGCTGCTGCCCGGCGAGACCGACCTTTATTTCCGCGTCGCCGACAACGTGGCGGAGTTGCCGCATCTCGCCCATGCCGAGCTGCGCCCCATCCCATCCGTCTGGGGCCATCGCGCCGGCAACCCCGTGCAGAGCCAGGCCGACCAGGCGTTCCTGCGCGACGTGGTCCGCCGCTGGCTGGAAAACTGACCATGCCCGATTACGAGTTCATCACCACGGACGTATTCACCAACCGCCGCTTCGGCGGCAACCCGCTCGCCGTGTTCCCCGATGCGCGCGGCCTGGCCACGGAGCAGATGCAGGCCCTGGCGCGGGAGTGGAACTACAGCGAGACCACCTTCGTCCTGCCGCCCGACGATCCCTCGCACACCGCCCGGGTCCGCATCTTCGTGCCCACGGCGGAAATCCCCTTCGCCGGGCATCCCAACGTCGGCACGGCACTAGTGCTGGCCGCCCGCATGGAGGCCCCGCCGGCCGCAATGGTGTTCGAGGAGCTGGCGGGCCTGGTCCGCATCACCCTGACCGCCGGGGATGGCGAGGCGATGGCGACCCTGGAAGCGCCGCAGCCGCTGCAGCTCGGCGCGGAGGTGCCAGCGGACCTGGCCGCCGCCTGCCTCGGGCTGCGTCCGGACCAGGTGCTGACCACCACGCACCGGCCGGTGGTGGCAAGCTGCGGGCTAGGGTTCGCCATCGCCGAGGTCACGCCGGATGCGCTGGGCACGATCACCACGGACACAGGCGCCTTCCGCCGGGCAATGGCGGCAGCGCCGTCGCGGGAGGGCGGGTTCAGCCTGCTGGCCTACAGCCGGGACGGCGGCGCGGTCCGCGCCCGGATGTTCGCGCCGCTGGCCGGCATCACGGAGGACCCGGCAACCGGCAGCGCCGCCTGCGCCCTGGCCGCGCTGCTGCTGCACGCCGGGGGCGGCGACGCGCACCGGCTGACGATCCATCAGGGCGTCGAGATGGGACGGCCAAGCCTGCTGCATGCCCATGCCAGCCGGGCGGCGGATGGCGTGCGGGCCGGGGTAGGCGGCGGGGCGGTCACGGTGTTCCGGGGTACGGCGTCCCTGTAACTTCGGAACCAAGCCGGCCCGCTCCTGACGGTCGGGTTCAGAGCCTGTTTGAGTGGGCGCCGGTTGAGGGTCGGCAAGGGATTTTTCGTGCCGGGCAAGAAGGGCCGCAGCCTTGATGCCGTTGCATCGGGTCAAGGCCCAGCGCACCCGGCGCGGAAAAGCACCGCTGGACCGACCCGGAGCCCACTCAAGCAGGCTCTCAGCACCCGCCCCGGCGCACGGTCTCCCCCTTGAGCCACCGGCCCGTCAAAGGGCACTCAAAGGTGACCAAGACCCTCGAAGGTGTGGGCTATCCTAGCCGGCCGCCGCCGAGTACCTGCCAGGCAGGACGGCAGCGAGGCGGAACACATGACTCAATCAGCGTTGATCGCAGGCGTCAGCGGCATCGTCGGCAACAACCTGGCCCGGCACCTGCTCCGGCAGGGCTGGGACGTCAGCGGCCTGGCGCGGCGCCCCCCGTCCGACATCGAGGGATTGCATCCCGTCGCCGCCGACCTGCTCGACCCGGCGGGGCTGCGCGCCGCGGTAGCGGAGCTGCGCCCGAACCAGGTCTTCATCACCACTTGGCTGCGCCAGCCCACCGAGGCGGAGAACATTCGCGTCAACGCCGCCATGGTCCGCAACCTGCTCGACGCCGTGCGGCCCGGCGGCAGCGTCGGCCACGTCGCGCTGGTGACCGGCCTCAAGCACTACCTCGGCCCGTTCGAGGCCTACGGGAAGGGCACCCTGCCCGCGACGCCGTTCCGCGAGGAGCAGCCGCGCCTCGACGTGGAGAACTTCTACTATGCCCAGGAGGACGAGGTGTTCGCCGCAGCAGCCCGCGACGGCTTCGGCTGGAGCGTCCAACGTCCCCACACCATCATCGGCTACGCCGTCGGCAACGCCATGAACATGGGCGTGACCCTCGCGGCCTACGCCACGATCTGCCGCGCAGCCGGGCGCCCGTTCCTGTTCCCCGGCTCCGCCATGCAATGGAACGGGCTGACCGACATGACCGACGCCCGGCTGCTGGCACGCCACCTGGAATGGGCTGCGACCACCCCGGCGGCCCGCGACCAGGCCTTCAACGTCGTGAACGGCGACATCTTCCGCTGGAAATGGATGTGGGGCCGCCTTGCCCGCTGGTTCCAACTGGAGCCGGCCCCGTTCCCCGGCCACCCCACACCGCTGGAACAGCAGCTCGCCGGCGCGGCCCCGTTATGGGCGGAGATCGCCCGCAAGCACGGCCTGGCCGAGCCGGACCTGAGCCGGCTGGCCTCGGCCTGGCACACCGACGCCGACCTTGGCCGCCCGATCGAGGTGGTCACCGACATGAGCAAAAGCCGCAAGCTGGGCTTCCTCGACTACCAGGCCACCGACGACGCGTTCTTCGACCTGTTCACCCGCCTGCGCGAGGCAAGGATCATCCCCTGAGCGAACCAGCCTCACCCCCGGTAGCGCAGCGCATCCACCAGCAGCGCAAACGCTGCCGAGGGCTGGCGGCGGCTCGGGTAATACAGGTGGTAGCCGGCAAAAGGAGGGCACCAATCCTCCAGCACGCGAATAAGGCTGCCCTCGGCGACGTGCGCGGCCACGTAACCCTCCAGCACGCAGGCCAGGCCGAACCCGGCTGCCGCGGCGCGCAGGATCATGGCCACGGTGTTGAACGCCAACTGGCCGTCCACCCGCACCTTCAGCTCGCGGCCATCCTTCTCCAGCTCCCAGGCATAAAGGCCGCCCAAGGTGGGCAGGCGCAGGTTGATGCACAGGTGATCGGCCAGGTCCTGCGGGATGCGCCGCCGCCGCCGCCCGGCGAAGTAGGAGGGCGCGCCCACCACCGCCAGCCGCAGGTCAGGCCCAATCCGCACCGCGACCATGTCCTTGGCGACCGCCTCCCCCAGGCGTACCCCGGCGTCAAAGCGTTCGGCGACAATGTCGGTCAGGCCGGAGTTGACCGACATCTCGACACGGATGTCGGGATAGTCAGGCAGCAGCGTCTCGAGCGCCGGCCACAGAACGCTGTGCGCCGCGTGCTCGGACGTGGTGACGCGGATGGTGCCGGCCGGCTTTTCGCGCAGTTCGCTGAGGGAGGCGAGTTCGGCGGCGATGGTGTCGAACGCCGGGCCAAGGGTCTTCAGCAGCCGCTCGCCCGCCTGGGTCGGGGCGACCCGCCGCGTCGTGCGGGTCAGCAGGCGGACGCCCAGCCGCGTTTCCAGCCGCCGGACGGTATGGCTGAGCGCCGACTGCGAGGTGCCGAGCCTGGCCGCCGCGCGGGTGAAGCTTTCCTCCTCCGCAACCGTCGCGAAGGCGTTGAGGTCAACCAGTTCTTCACGACGCATTCGTGAAGCCTAGACATAGGTCCATGCAACTTCCAGCACCAAGTCCCGCATGGAGGCCGCGCCCAGGTCACAGGCACTGGCGCCGCATGGGCTGAGCAGCCGCCCCACCCCATCGTGACCACCCCCGACCTTGCGCGCCCGTCTGCTTTGTCGGATGACGCCCCGCGTCCCCATCACGGACACACGATCCGGAGGAACCCCCGATGTCAGTCAACGTGCTCTACTCCACTCAGGCCACCGCCACCGGCGGCCGTGACGGCCATGCCGCCACCAAGGACGGCAGCCTGGACGTGAACCTGTCCACCCCCAAGGAGCTGGGCGGCGGCGGCGGCCCCGGCAACAACCCCGAGCAGCTCTTCGCCGCGGGCTACTCAGCCTGCTTCCTCGGTGCAATGAAGTTCGTCGCTTCTCAGGGTGGCCCCAAAGTCCCTGACGACACCAACGTGACGGCCACCGTCGGCATGGGGCCGCGCAGCGAGGGCGGCTTCGGCATTGATGTGGAGCTGGCCATATCCCTGCCCGGCATGGACCCCGCCCAGGCCGAGGCGCTGGTGGAAAAGGCCCACCAGGTCTGCCCATACTCAAACGCCACGCGCAACAACGTGCCCGTCCGCATCAAGGTCGTCTGATCCCCTGGCCCGGCCGAAGGGCCGGGCCAACCCGGAGCCAACCCATGGACCAAGTCCTGTCCGCCGCCTGGAGCCAGACCGGCCCCGCCCCGGCCCCTCTGCCCGGCGCTGGCGCCACCCTGCGCCAGGTCCAAATCAAGGCCGGCCACATCGCCACCAAGCACAGCCACCCGCACGAGCAGTTCCTCCTGGTGCTGTCCGGCGCCGGCCGGCTGGAGTGCGAGGCCGGCGGCATCCCGCTGCACCCCGGCACCGTCATACGCTTCGCGCCGGGTGCCTGGCACAGCGCCGAGTTCACCGCCGACACCGTACTGGCCGAGTTCAACCTCAATGAGGCAGCAGCCAACGCCTGAGCCGGCGCGGCTTGCCGCCGGCCGCGGCGCCCGCCATACCGGGATGATGCGGACGATGTTCCTTGCCGGCATCATCGGCGCCGTCCTGGCGCTCCACCGCGCGGCTGCCGCGCCGGAGCCGGACCGCGCCGCCTGCGCCACCGCCATCGAGGCCGCAGAGCGCACCGCCCGCACAGCCCCCGGCTTGCTGGCCGCCATCAGCGTGGTGGAAAGCGGGCGTCCCGATCCCCGAACCGGCGCGCGGCGCCCCTGGCCCTGGACGATCAATGCGGAGGGGGTCGGCACCTACTTTCCCTCGAAGGCCGCCGCAATCACCGCCGTCCAGGCGCTGCAAACGCGGGGCGTGCAGTCCGTGGATGTCGGCTGCATGCAGGTGAACCTGATGCACCACCCCCAGGCGTTCCGCTCGCTGGAGGATGCGTTCGACCCGCGGATCAACGCCGCCTATGCCGCCCGCTTCCTGAACAGCCTGCATGCCCGCACCGCCGACTGGCCGGCGGCGGCGGCGGCCTACCACTCCTTCACGCCGGAGCGCGGGGCGCAGTATGCCCGGCTGATCTCTGCCGTCTGGTCCGGCGCCCCGGTGCCGGTCTCACCCGCCGCCGGCGGCGCAGAGGTCGTCAGCTTCCCCGGCGGCGGCCAGCTCCGCATCTTCCGCGAAGCCGCCGCACCAGGGCAGCCCGGCCGTATCCTAGGCTACCTGAGCGGACCGTAGAGGAGCCTCGCTGCTCCCTCTCCCTCCGGGAGAGGGCCGGGGTGAGGGGGTCTTGGCTGCGGAGCGGGGTGCCTACGGTGCTGACGGCACGCAGGCCAGGGCGACACAGGCCCGTTCTTGCCCGCCCCCTCACCCCAACCCTCTCCCGGAGGGAGAGGGAGAAGAAAGCACCCCACCCACCATCGGCGCCGGAACGCCAGTCGTCCCGGGAAAGCTGATCGGCAGGCCGCACAGCCGGCGCACTGCAAGATAAGCAAAACACTCCGCCTCGATGGCGTCGCCGCGCCAGCCCAGGTCCTCGGCGGACAGCACCTCCACCCCGGCCCGCAGCCGCAGCGCCTCCATGATCGCCGGGTTGCGCCGGCCGCCGCCGCAAACAGCCAAACGGAGGGGCCGCTCTGGCAGCAGGTCCAGCCCACGCCCAACCGCGCCGGCGGTAAAGGCGGCCAGCGTCGCCGCCCCGTCCTCCAGCCCCAGCCCGTCCGCCATGGCAGCCGTGAAGCTGAATCGATCCAGCGACTTCGGCGGCGCCGCCGCGAGGTAGGGATGTTGCAGCAGCCGCTCCAGCCGCGCCTCGTCCACCCGCCCGGCGCTGGCCAGGGCGCCATCGCGGTCCATGCCGGCGCCGGTATGGCGCTCCACCCAGTCGTTCAGCGGCGCGTTGGCCGGGCCGGTGTCGAAGGCGACCAGGGCGCCATCCGGTCCGGCCCAGGTCAGGTTGCCCACGCCGCCCAGGTTCAGCGCCGCCGTGCCCGGGGGCGCCCCGCGCAGCAGCGCCGCATGATAGCACGCCGACAGCGGCGCCCCCTGCCCGCCCGCGCGTACATCCGCGCTGCGGAAGTCGTGCACGACGGGGATGCCCAGCAGCGACGCCATCAGCGCGCCATCACCCAACTGCCGCGTCGCCCCCACGCGGCCCGGCTCCGGCGCGCGGTGCAGCACGGTCTGGCCGTGGAAGCCGACCACCGCCGGGGCCACGCCGGCTTCAGCCAGGAACGCCTGCACGGCGGCCGCCTGCGCCCGGGTCAGCGCCGCCTCGGCCTCTGCGAACACGGGGGGCTCCGGCCCCTCGAACGCCCAGGCCTGCGCCGCGTCCAGCGCGCGTTGCAGCAACGGGCGGATGTCGGCGGGATAAGGCGCCAGGGTCCAGGGGCCGAACTCCTGCACCGCCTCCCCGTCCGTGCGGATCAGCGCGATATCCACGTTGCCGTCCAGCACGGTGCCGGTCATCAGTCCGGCGGCCCAGACCGGAGTCATGCCAGCGCCTCCCGCACCCGTCCGCCCGAGCGGGCCAGGCGCCGTGCCGCCTCCGCCGCGTCCACGTGCGATAGCAGGGCCACGACCGCCGGCTTCACCTCACCATCGGCCGCCGCCAGGGCCGCCGCCGCCGCGTCCTCCCCGGCGCCGGTGATCGTGCACACCATGCGCAGCGCCCGGCGCCGCAGCTTCGCGTTGGTCGCGCGCACGTCCACCATCCAAGGGCCATAGGTCCGCCCCAGGGCGATCATCGCCGCAGTGCTGAGGGCGTTCAGCGCCACCTTCTGCGATGTGCCCGCCAGCATGCGCGTGCTGCCGGCCACCACCTCCGGACCCGTCAGGATCTCGACCGCCAGGTCCGCCGCCGCAGCCGCGGGACTGCCGGGGTTGTTGACGACCGCAACCGCCAGCGCCCCGCGCGCCCGGGCATGGCGCAGGCCGCCGACGACAAAGGGCGTCCGTCCGGATGCGGCGATGCCAACCACGGCGTCGCCCGGCCCCAGCCCGTGCGCGTCCAGGGCGGCGGCGGCGGCATCCGGGTCGTCCTCCGCACCCTCGGCAGACCGCACCAGCGCATCCATGCCGCCGGCCAGCAGCGGAATCACCAGGCCGGGCGGGGCATTGTAGGTCGGCAGCAGCTCCGCCGCGTCCAGCACCGCGAGCCGGCCCGGCGTACCGGCGCCGAGGGTGAACAGCCGCCCGCCGGCCACCATGCGCGCGGCGACGGCATCGGCCGCGGCGGCCAGGGCCGGCGCGGCGCGGGCCATCGCGGCGCCGGCGTCACGCTCGGCGGCCAGCAGCAGATGCACGACCTCGCCGGGGCTGCGCCGGTCCAGGTCGTCCAGGCCGGGACGGGCGGCCTCCGTCGCCAGGGTGTCGAGGCTGGCGACCGGCAGCCCGGACGCTGCCCACGCCAGCCCGGACTCCCACAGGGACCCTGGCTGCAGCAGCAGCCGCGCGCCATCCAAGGCGTCACCGGCCGCGCCGGCGAAGGCCAGTCCGTCTGTTGCCAAGGCCTCGCGCAGCGCCGGCCCGAACACCCCCGACAACCCGCCCACCACCGCGGCCGCCACCGGCCGCGGCAACTCGGCGGCAGCGGCGCGCATCGTCCTGGCCAGAGCCTCCACGGCCCGGCCCAGCAGTGCGGACGCGACAAGGTCCCCCGCCGCCGCCGCTGCGGCCACATCGGGGGCGAAACTGGCCGCCACGCGTTGCGGGTCGCCGCCGCCCTCCAGCCGGGCCGGCAAGCCAGCCAGCGGCCCGAAGCGGGCAATTGCCGCGGCTTGCAGCATGGTGTGCGGACCCCGTCCTTCCGACGCGCGCAGGGCGGCCCGCAGGCCGCGCAGCCCGAGCCAGCCACCCCCGCCCTCATCACCCAGCCACGGCCCGGCGCCGTCCACCCGGCGCAGTACCCCATCCCCCCCGCACGCCAGCGCAACGGCGCCGGTGCCGACCGACAGCACCACGCCAGGCCCGCCGTCCAGCGCCCCGGCATGGGCCGCGACCGCATCACTGCCCACCACCGCCCGCGCTGCCGGAACCGCCGTGCATAGACGTGCCGCCAGCGCCGCCGCCGCAGCCGGCGCCGTCAGCGCGCCCGCTGCCCCGACCGAAACCGCCGCCACGCCATCCCGTCCGATCAACGGCCGCACCACGGCAAGGACCGCCGCCAGGGCCGCATCCACCCCGCCCGGCGACGCCAGGCCGGGAGCGCCGGCGCCCGCCGCATCGGTGCGGACGCACCCGGCCCACAGCGCCGCGCGGCAGCGGCTCCGCCCAAGGTCCACCGCCAGCAGTCTTGCATCCGCATCCATGGCGGGACCCTACACCAGCCACCGCCGATCCCAAGCGCAGCCGCCTAACGCCAGCCCCCCGGCTGCATGGCGGCAGGGTGGTGCAGCAGGGACTCTGGACACTGGCAGGCGCCCTCTCTCAACCTTCCCCCGGAGGGAGAGGGAACAGCGCAGCCCTACGCCGCCAGCTTCGCCCTGACCGCATCCAGCGCCGCGTCGGCCTGGGCCGCATCGGGTCCGCCTGCCTGCGCCAGGTCCGGACGCCCGCCACCCCCCGCCCCACCAGCCGCCGTGCTGGCGGCCCGCACCAGATCCACCGCGTTCACCCGGCCAACCTGGTCGCCGAACACCCCGACGACGATGCTCAGCTTGCCATCCAGCGTGGACACCACCGCCGCGACGCCGTTCTCGATCTGCTTGCCGATCGCCTCCGCCATGCCCTTCAGGTCCCGCGGCGGCACAGCGCCCAGGTTGCGGGCGGCGAGCGTCACGCCGGCCACCGTCTCGACCTCCGCCGTGGCCGCACCGGTCGCCAGCTTGCGCTGCAGGTCCGCAACCTGCCGCTCCAGCCGCCGGCGGTCCTCGACCAACTGCCCCACCCGCTCCGCAACTTCGGCCGGGCTGGCCTTAAGCAGCCCGGCCACCTCCTGCAAGCGCCGGTCGCCCTCCATCACCGCCGCCAGCGCCGCGGCGCCCGTCACCGCCTCGACCCGGCGCACCCCGGCGCTCACCGCACCTTCCCCCACCACCCGGAACAGTCCAATGTCGCCGGTCCGCCGCACATGCGTGCCGCCGCACAGCTCCACCGAGTAGCTGCCGTCCCCCATCGAGACCACGCGGACCTCGTCCCCGTACTTCTCGCCGAACAGCGCCATCGCACCCTCCGCCACCGCGGACTCGGGCGTCATCAGCCGGGTCTGCACCTCGCTGTTCTCCCGGATGCGGGCGTTGACCTCGGCCTCCACCACCGCGAGGTCCTCGCGGGTGATCGGCGTCGGCTGGCTCACGTCGAAGCGCAGCCGGTCCGGAGCATTTAGGCTGCCCCTCTGCTCGACATGATTGCCCAGCCGCCGGCGCAGCGAGGCATGCAGCAGGTGCGTGGCACTATGATGCGCACGTATGGCGCCGCGCCGGGCATGGTCCACCTCCGCCGCCACCGGCGCGCCCACGCGCACCGTGCCCGAGTCCACCGTGCCAATATGGACGAACACGTCCCCCAGCCGCTTCTGCGTGTCGTCCACCCGGATCACCAGCCCGTCCGGCCCCGTCAGCCGCCCGGCATCACCTACCTGGCCGCCGGACTCCGCATAGAACGGCGTCTGGTTCAGGATGACGAACACCGCCGCGCCCGGCCCGGCCTGCTCCACGGCAGCGCCGTCCACGACCAGCGCCGCCACCTGTCCCTCAGCCGTCTCAGTCGAATGGCCCAGGAACTCCGTCGCCCCCAGCCGCTCCCGCAGGTCGAACCACACCCGCTCCGTCGCGGCATCGCCGGACCCGGACCAGGCGGCGCGAGCGCGTGTGCGCTGCTCCTGCATGGCGGCGTCGAAGCCGGCGACGTCCACCTCCCTGCCCTGCTCCCGCAGCGCATCCTGCGTCAGGTCCAGTGGGAAGCCGAAGGTGTCATACAGCTTGAAAGCAACGGCGCCAGGCAGCGCCCCGCCCTCGCCCAGCCGCGCCGTCTCGTCCCCCAACAGGCCCAGGCCACGGTCGAGCATCGCCTTGAACCGGTCCTCCTCCAACCGCATCGTCTCGGTGATGAGCAGCTCGGCGCGCGGCAGCTCCGGATACGCCGCCCCCATCTGCCGCACCAGGGCGGGAACCAGCTTGTGGAACACCGCCTCCTTGGTGCCCATCATGTGCAGGTGCCGCATCGCCCGGCGCATAATCCGGCGCAGCACGTAGCCGCGCCCATCCTTGGACGGCAGCACGCCGTCCGCGATCATAAACGACACGCTGCGCAGGTGGTCCGCCACGACCCGATGGCTGGTCTGGAACGGTCCGTCTACCGCCTGCCCCGTCACGTCGGCGCTGGCCAGCACCAGGGCGCGCATCATGTCGATGTCGTAGTTGTTGTGCACCCCCTGCATAACCGCGACGAAGCGCTCGAACCCCATGCCGGTATCTATGCTGGGGCGGGGCAGCGGCGCGCGGACGCCGGGCGGCCCCTCCTCATACTGCATGAACACCAGGTTCCAGATCTCGATGAACCGGTCCCCGTCCTCGTCGGCGCTGCCAGGCGGCCCGCCGGGAATCGAGTCTCCGTGATCATAGAAAATCTCCGAGCACGGCCCGCACGGCCCGGTATCGCCCATGCGCCAGAAGTTGTCCGACGTGCCAATCCGGATGATGCGGCTGTCCGGCAGCCCGGCGATCTTGCGCCACAGCGCGGCGGCGTCCTCGTCCTCGGAATACACCGTCACCAGCAGCTTGTCGGCCGCAATGCCGAAGTCGCGGGTCAGCAGGGTCCAGGCATGCTCGATCGCGACGGGCTTGAAGTAGTCGCCAAAGCTGAAGTTGCCCAGCATCTCGAAGAAGGTGTGGTGCCGGGCGGTGTAGCCGACGTTGTCCAGGTCGTTGTGCTTGCCGCCGGCGCGGACGCACTTCTGCGCCGTGGTCGCCCGGCTGTAGGGCCGGCGCTCCTGCCCGGTGAACACATTCTTGAACTGCACCATGCCGCTGTTGGTAAACAGCAGCGTCGGGTCATTACGCGGCACGAGCGGACCGCTGGCCACGACCTCGTGGCTACTGCGGGCGAAGTAGTCCAGGAAGGTGGCACGTACGTCGTTGCTGCTGGGCATGGCGCTGAACGGTCGTCCTGAAAGGATGCGTAACCGTGCGTAGCCCAGGACGCCGCCCCTGTCATCCAGACCGGCCCGCTTCTTCCCCCTCTCCCTCCGGGAGAGGGCCGGGGTGAGGGGGTCTTGGCTGCGGAGCGAAGCGCACCCCGCGCCGAAGCGTTCCGGTCATATAGCGGACAAGCCCACGACTTGCCCGCCCCCTCACCCCAACCCTCTCCCGCGGTGAGAGGGAGCAGAAAGCCGTCCTATTTAATGGTCCTTGCCGCGCCCCGTGCTGTTACGCAGCTCATCAATCTTCATGGACGCCTCGGCCTTGGTCAGGCTCGGATCGAACTCAATCTTCGCCTCCTCGCACAGCGTCTTTAGGTAGCTCGCCTGCGCCCCGGTCATCGTCTCCCCGCCAGTGGTCCACTCATGCGGGTCCTTCACCGCATTGGACGGGTGTGCATCGTCGTGCGGAGCCGTCTTGAGGTTCTCGGCCTCGTGCTCGTCGGCCTTGTGCGTGTCAGCCTTCGCCTTGGTCATAGCATCCTCGTTTGCATTTTGTTCCGGCCACCATCTAACGCTGATACGGCGACGGCAACAGCGTCCGCACAGGAAGTTTATGCAATCCGTGCGGACCATCAAGGATGACGGTCGCGGCAAGGTCGTAGTCGGTCAGGTTCTCGCGGCAAGCGCCGCATGGCGAGACGACCGCGATATCCCGAACCAACTCCTCCGGCTTGGGATGACGCAACGCCACCACGCACTCGATTGTGGCATCACCGTCCATCACCGCCCGGCCCAGCGCGATGGCCTCCGCGCAGACCGACAGCCGCCCCACCGTGGCCCCCAGATGTATGCCGGTCCAAATACGCCCGTCGCGGCTACGTATCGCGGCCGCGACCGTATGCCAGAACGGGCGGTAATGCCGCAGCAAAACCTCCCGCGCCGCCGCGATCAGTTGATGGTCGGCCTCCGTCAGTGGAGCGCCAGGCGGGCCAAGCGCCCCCGTATGGTCCGGCAAGGCTGTGGCTAGTCGGCCGCCTCCGCCTCCTCGCCCTCTTCCGGCGGCGCGATCATCGAGTTGGCGACGACGCCGGACTGCTCGCGCACCTTCTTCTCGATCAGGTCCGCCATCTCCTTGTGGTCGCGCAGGAACTGCTTGGCGTTCTCCCGGCCCTGGCCGATGCGTGTGCTGTCGCAACTGAACCAGGCCCCGGCCTTCTCCACCACCCCGGCCTTCACGCCCAAGTCCACCAGCTCGCCCACCTTGCTGATGCCCTCGCCATACATGATGTCGAACTCGACCTGCCGGAACGGCGGCGCCAGCTTGTTCTTGACCACCTTCACCCGGGTCTGGTTGCCCACGACCTCCTCGCGGTCCTTGATCTGGCCGATGCGCCGGATCTCCAGCCGGATGGAGGCATAGAACTTCAGCGCATTGCCGCCCGTGGTCGTCTCCGGGTTACCGAACATCACGCCGATCTTGAGCCGGATCTGGTTCAGGAAAATCAGCATGGTGTGCGACTTGGAGACGCTGCCGGTCAGCTTGCGCAGCGCCTGGCTCATCAGCCTGGCATGCAGGCCGACGTGGCTGTCGCCCATCTCGCCCTCAAGCTCCGCCCGAGGCACCAGCGCGGCGACGCTGTCCACGACCACGATGTCCACCGCGCCCGACCGCACCAGGGTGTCGCAAATCTCCAGCGCCTGCTCGCCGCCATCGGGCTGGCTCAGCAGCAGGTTGTCCACGTCCACGCCGAGCTTCCTGGCATAGATCGGGTCCAGCGCATGCTCCGCATCAATGAAGGCACAGGTGCCGCCGCGCTTCTGCGCCTCCGCAATGGCGTGCAGCGCCAGCGTGGTCTTGCCCGAGCTTTCCGGCCCGTAGATCTCGATCACCCGGCCCTTCGGCAGCCCGCCGATGCCCAGCGCCAGGTCCAGGCCGAGCGAGCCGGACGGCACCGTCTCGATCTGCTGGTCCCCGGCCTTCGCGCCCATGCGCATGATGGAGCCTTTGCCGAACGCCCGCTCGATCTGAGCGAGCGCGCCATCCAACGCCTTGTTCTTGTCCATGATTGATCCTTGTCGTGCAGGCTGCGGCGCCGGCGCCATCCTCGACCGGAGAATGTCATATCACGGAATGGCGCTGCAACCGTGCGTTGTTCAAGTCAGCTTACGAACAGATATGTTTCGTCTAGCTTGAACTTCAAGAACAATACAAGAACATTATCGCTGCCCGGCAGCCTGCCCACGCAGCCGCCAGACGTAGGCGATGATCTCCGCCACAGCCTTGAAGTGCTCCGCCGGCACCTCCGAGTCCAACTCAACCTTGTGCAGCGCCCGCGCCAGCGGCGGGTTGGCAACCAGCGGCACCCGATGTTCCGCCGCCAGGGCGCGGATGCGTGCCGCAACCTCGTCCATGCCCTTGGCCACCACCTTCGGCGCGCCGTTGCCGCCGCGTTCATAGGCCAGCGCAATGGCGTAGTGGGTGGGGTTGGTGATGATCACGGTGGCCGTGGGCACGGCGGCCATCATGCGGCGCTTGGCGCGGGCACGGCGTATGGCGCGCAGCTTGGCCTTGTGCGACGGATCGCCCTCGGACTGCTTGTGCTCGTCAATCTGGTCCTGCCGGCTCATGCGCATCCGGGCGTTGAACCGGTAGCGGACCCAGCCAGTGTCCGCCGCGGCGATCACCGCCTGACAGCCCAGCACCAGCAGCAGCATGTGCCTGACCTCCGCCGCCAGCCGCTCCAGCAGCGCGCCCGGCGGCAGCGCGAGCACGGCCGCCGTGCCGGGCAGCACGCCCGTCATGCCGTGCCAGATCACCCAGGCCAGCACCCCGGCCTTCACCAGCGACTTCGCGGTTTCCACCGCAGAGTCCAGGCTGAAGATGCGGCCCAGGCCACGCTGCGGGTTCAGCCGCGACAGGTCCGGCATCAGCGCGGCGCCGTGCACCAGGCCGCCGGTCTGCAGCAGCACCGCCGCGGCGCTTGACGCAGCCGCTGCGGCCAGCACCGGCCCGGCTATCAGCAGCAGCGCCGTGCCCGCCGTCCGCAGCGCCGCCCCTGTCCCGGCATCCATGTCCGTCATCATGCCCTGCAGCGTGCCGGTCATCCCATGCAGCAGCGCGGGCATCCCCCAGCCCAGCATCGCGCCGGACGCGCCCAGCCCCGCCAGGCTGACGACCTCCCGCGACAACGGCGCCTGCCCCTCCTCCCGCGCCTGCTGCCGCCGTTGCTCGCTGGCTGGAAGCGTGCGGTCCTCGGTATCCGCCACGCTACAGCCCCGGCAGGAGCTGCCAGGCGGTGGACACCCCGTCCAGCCAGGCCTCCAGAATGCGCGACGCCAACAGCCCCAGCAGCGCCAGGCCCCCCAGGATTTGCCCCGCCGTCACCGCGGAGTAGATCTGCAACTGCGGCGCCAGGCGGGCCAACACTCCCAGCGCCGCTTGCCACAGCAGCCCAGCCAGCAGGAACGGCGCCGCCAGCCGCATCGCCAGCCCGAACGAGGCGCCGACCGCCGCCGTGACGCTGTCCGCCAACGGACCCGCCGGCAGCAGCGTGCCCGGCGGGAACAGGCCGTAGCTGCCGCTCAGCGCCTGCAACGGCAGCGCATACAGCCCGGTGGACAGCACCAGCACCGGCGCGACCAGCCCGAACAGCCGGCCCAGCGCCGCGGACTGCCCGCCCAGCGCTGGGTCGGTCTGCATCACGCTCGACAAGCCCAGCATGTAGGAGGTGACAGTACCCGCCATGCCCAGCGCCAGCGCCGGCAGCCGCGCCAGCCAGCCCAGCATTACGCCGACAAGCAGCTCCGCTGCGACCATGCCGGCGCCGGACGCCCCGGCCTCGGGCACCCCAGGCACCAGCGGCGCCACGCCGGGCAGCAGCAGGAGGGTGATGACCACGGCCAGCCCGGCCCGCACCACGGCGGGCGGCTCTGACTCGCCCAAGCCGGGCATCAGCATGACGACAGCGCCGGTACGGCTCAGCACCAGAACGAAGGCAAAGGCCCAGCCCGGCAGCGCCGCAAGCAGCGCCGCGTCGGCGGCAGTCATCCGCCACCGGCCAGCACCAGCCGCTCCATCAGCACACGGGTGAAATCCGACAGCGTCGCCATCATGAATGGCCCCAGCAGCGCCAGCATGCCGCCCAGCACCAGCGCCTTGGGCAGGAACACCAGCGTCGTCTCGTTGATCTGGGTGACGGCCTGAACCAGCGACACGATAAGTCCCACCGCCAGCATCGCCAGCAGCGGCGGGCCGCCCAGCTTGAGCACGATCAGCAAGGTCTCCCGCAGCGCCGCTGCCACCCCGGCGTCGTCCATCATGCCGCCCCTAACGAAGACAGCATCTAGATCGGCATCCGCATGACGTCCTGATACGCCTGCACCACCCGGTCGCGGATGGCGACCGCGGACTGCAAGGCCAACTCGGCACGGGACCCCGCGGTGACGACATCGGTCAGGTTGCCATGGCCGGCGATGGCCTGCATGGACTTGGCGTCCGCCTGGTGGCCGGCGTCCACGACGCCCGACAGCGCGCGGCTCAGCACGTCGCCGAAGCCGCCGCCGGACGCGCCCGACGCCCCGCCCAGGTCGCCCGACTGCACCCGCGCATAGGCGCCGGCGGCGCCGGACGGCGTGACGGTGATGCTGGGGATCGTCACTTCAGCAGCTCGATCGTGCGGGTCAGCATGGAGCGCGTCGCCTCCATCACGTTCAGGTTGGCGGTGTAGGCGCGCTGCGCCTCGCGCATGTCCATGACCTCGACAAAGCTGTTGACGTTCGGCGTAAGTACATAGCCAGCGGAATCCGCCGCCGGATGCGACGGATCGTAACGCTTCGGCAGCTCGCCCCGGTCAGGCGCGATGTTGCGGACCCGCACGGCCTCGGTACCCAGGGCGGAGTCCATCCGGTTCTCGAACGTGATGAGCTTGCGGCGATAAGGCTCGGCACCGGGCTTGGAGCCGGTCGTGTCCTGGTTGGCGAGGTTCTCGGCAATGGTCCGCAGCCGGGCGGTCTGCACGTCCATGCCGCGGGCGGACAGGGCCAGGGCCTTGGCGATGTCCATCGGCTAGCCCCCCCGGCCCAGCGCGGTGCGGAACAGCCCTTGATACTTGCGATACAGGTTCGCCACCAACTCCTGCGTGCTGGACGTGTCGGCCACCTTCATTAATTGATCCTCCAGCGAGACCGCGTTGCCGTCCGGCGCACGCTCCCGCGGTCGGCTATGCCCCATCCCAGCCGTGCCTGCCGTCGGCTGCATATGGCCGGGGTCGGTGGCAGCCAAACCGGGCGACATTGCGCCGAGCACCGCGGCGAAGGGCGCGACGTCCCGGGGCTGGTAGCCCGGCGTGTTGGCGTTCGCGACGTTCTGCGCCAGGACCGCCTGCCGCTCCCCCGCCCAGGCCAGCCGGCGCTCCGCCAACCCAAACAGGCCGATGTCGGTCGGCAGCCCCCCTGCATCCATCCCACGCCTCCAATGCCGCACACCAATGCCGCGTGATGCAGGATCGCATCGGAAGGTTAATGGACGGTGTAGGCGCCCAGAAAGGGATCATTAACCCGGCAGTGCCAGGATGTTCCGGTGAACACAGCTCCTGCCCTCTGGCCAACCCCGCCCGCCGATCCCGCAGCCCTGCAACAGGCTTTGGCGGAGCAGGTGCAGCACACCGTCGCCATCGCCCGCGCCCTGGCCGGGTCCGGCCGGCGAGTGGACCTGTCGGGATTGGATGAGACCGTCGGCCTGCTGTGCGCCAAGACGCTGGATCTGCCGCCGGACCAGGGCCGCCTGGCCCGCCCGCAACTGGCGGCGATCCTTACCGAGCTTGACCTGCTCGGCACCACGCTGAGGGCGGACGCCCCGGCATGACTCAACCCCGGCAAAAGGCCCTGACATGGATTCGCTGCAAACCCTGACGGCGTTCGGCGCCCTGGCCGTCGTGCTCGGGCTGGTTTGGCTCGGCGCGCGCGGCGTGCGTGCCGCCGGGCTGGCCCGGCCCGGCGGCGGGCGGCGCCTGCAACTGCGGGAAGCCCTGGCGCTGGACCGGACCCGGCGCCTGCACCTGGTCGCCTGCGATGGACGCGACCTGCTGCTGCTGACCGGCGGCGGCGCCGACGTGGTGGTCGCGTGGCTGCCGGCACGGGATGCCGGGGCATGACCGCGCGCCGCTGGCCCCTGCTGCTGGCCTGCCTGGCGCTGTTCGCCGCGATGCTGCTCCTGCCCGGCCCAGCCCAGGCGCAGGCGGTCAGCATAGACCTGGGCGCCGCCGGGCAGGCCGGGGCGACCGGGCGGCTTGTGCAATTGACCGCGCTGGTCACGCTGCTGTCCCTGGCTCCCAGCCTGCTGGTGATGAGCACCGCCTTCACCCGCATCATCATCGTGCTGTCCCTGCTGCGCAGCGCCATCGGCGCACAGGGCACGCCGCCCAACACGGTGCTGGTCGGGCTGGCGCTGTTCCTGACGTTCTTCGTCATGCAGCCCGCAATGGACCAGGCCTGGACCGCCGGCCTCCAGCCCATGACGCAAGGCACGTTGGGCGAGATCGAGGGGCTGAAGCTCGCAGCGGAGCCGTTCCACCGCTTCATGGCCGCAAACGTCCGCGGCGCCGACCTGCAGCTCTTCCTGGACATGGCCAACATGCCGGCGCCCGCTACGCCGGATGAGGCTGGGTGGCGCGCCCTGGTGCCGGCCTTCATGGTGGGCGAGCTGCGCCGGGCGTTCGAGATGGGCTTCCTGCTCTATCTGCCGTTCCTGGTCATAGACCTGGTGATCGGCAGCGTGCTCATGAGCCTGGGCATGATGATGGTGTCGCCCAACGCCGTGTCGCTGCCGTTCAAGCTGATCTTCTTCGTGCTGGCCGATGGGTGGCGGCTGGTATCGGGCAGCCTGGTGCAGAGCTTCGTGCTGCCCTGACGCCGAGGGGAAAACCCGGGGGGAAACCTGGGCGCAGCGGCGCGTTGGCATGGTCCAGCCAACAGGAGCGCCCTCGTGAAGCAGCCCCATACCGAAGAGACGATCAAGCACACCGATGACCAGCAGGACACCGGCAACCACAAGAAGCCCGGCGCCGAAGACGCCGGCGGCGCCGACAAGTTCGGCGGCACCCGCAGCGGCGCCGAAACACTGGAGCCTGGCGGCAGCAAGCACGAGCAGGCGCCCGCGAAGGACGAGCGTGGCCGGCAGTAGGCGCTAAGCAAACCTCTGGAGGTCTGGCGCACAGATGAAAAGCTAAGCAGGCCGCGTAAGCCTGCTTAGTCGGGCCAGGTGCCGGTCGGCTAACTTGCCGACTACCCGCTCCCTTAAACCGGCGCGGCCTGCTTAGGGCAGCAGTTCTGCGATGTAGGGCGGCAGATTGAAGGCGCCGACATGAATGTCCGGCGTCCAATACCGGGTCTGTCCGAGAATGCCGGCACTGACAGCACGGCCTCGGATCTCCTCGGCGGCGATCCGGTCCAACCCAGGCGTCTTTGCAGCGATGCCAAGCGTCATCAGCCCGCCGACGTAGGTCGGCACCGCCGCGACATACGCCGACACAAAACAAAAGGCCTGGGCACGGCGCAGGCTTGTCACCCGCAGTTCTTCCGGCTGCATGAACGGCACGCCGGACTGGTTCACCACCAATCCGGCCGGCGACAGCGCCCGCGCGCAATCGGCATAAAACGCCTCGGTGAACAATGCTTCGCCCACGCCAACAGGGTCGGTGCTGTCCACGATGATGACGTCGTAGGACCCTGGCGCAGCATCGGCCACATGGGCGATCCCGTCGCCAACGATCACCTGGGCGCGCGGATCGGTCCAAGCGTCGCCGCCGATGCCGGGCAGGTGCTCGCGCGACAGGCGTATGACCTCGCCATCAATCTCGACCATGACGGCCTGCTCGACCGTACGGTGCTGCAAGACCCGGCGCAGCACGCCGCCGTCGCCGGCGCCGATAATAAGCACGCGCCGGGCCGCGCCATGTGCCAGCAGCGGCACGTGGGCCATCATTTCCTGATAGACGAACTCGTCCGCCTCGGTGATTTGAACCGCTCCGTCCAGCACCAATACCCTGCCGTGCGAGGCCGTCTCAATCACCTGGATGTCCTGGTATTCGCTGCGGACCCGGGCCAGCTCGCGCAAAACGCGGAACCGCTGACCCCAATCGGGATACAGCGTTTCATTTAGCCAGTCATCCATGCCGGCATCCCCCAACAAACGCACAGCGCCGCCCTAGACCTGTAAAGGCCACTTCAGGACGACGCTGTGGTTGGTTGTTGTTAGGAAACGCGCCCGCGCCGTTGCTCGTCCAGTACGACGCGCTCGGGATGGAACGCGTTCTGCAAGACAGGCACGGCATCATGCGGGTTGCAAGCGCCGCACATGAAGATGTCCACCGCGGCAAAGTTGCGCTCCGGCCACGTATGGATCGAGATGTGGCTTTCCGCCAGCACGACCACGCCCGACACCCCGCCATTCGGCGTGAAGTGGTGGAAGTGGCTATGCAGTATCGTTGCCCCTGCACGGATCGCCGCGTCACGCAGTGCCGCATCAATCAGTGAGGGATCGGCCAAATTGGTTGCTCCCCAGAGATCAACCAGGAGATGGGTGCCGGCAAACCTCATGCCGTCCCGCTCCACAAAATAGTCTTTCCGGTCCTCGCCCTCAAAGGACCGAAAGCTTGCAATCGTCTGGTTTTCGCTCGGAAGTTCCGAGACCATCCCCAGTTGAGCAAGTGCGTTCATCACGTACCCCCAAACCAGTAGACGGCCTGTTGTGCGGGATCGCACCCTAGGGCCAAGAGCCGACGATCTAAGGCTAAGGGCACAGCAACGCAAGTGAATTTGGAACTACGAGCCGTGCACGTAACGGGGAGCCGCCAATCGTTGCAAGTGTGGAATGCCCATCACCGGATCGGGCCAGACGCCGCGCGGGCCAGGGCGATCTCGCGGCCTGCACGCGGCAGGTCGCTGATCCCGCCGACCGGGGATGCTGTCAGCAGGCGGAACAGGTCCGCGCGCGCCCCGGACAAGCGTGCGGCATAACGCCCGTTCAGTGCGCGCAGCACGCCGGCATCGCCAAGCTGGACGGCGGCGCTGGCCTGGCGGAGCACCAGGTCGGCCTGGTCATCCGGCACGGGGCCATTCGCCGGCAGCACCCGGCCCGAAAGGCTGTCGAGCGCTGCCAGCACGCCGCGCCAATCGCCTGCCTGCTCCAGCACCCTGGCGCGCAGCTCGTCCGCCGCCGCTGTTCCCGCCGTGGCCAGGAGTGTCGCCGCGCCAGATGGATCGCCGCGCGCCGCCTTGACACGCGCGCCCAGCATTAGACGCTCACCCGCCAGCCGTTCGGGCAATCCGGCCAGCTCGGTCATGGTGAGCGTCCGTCCCGCCGCCTCGGCCTCCCCAGCCTCCAACTGCAGCGCCGCCAACCGGTAGCCAAGCCCCGACCGCACGGGACCTGGCGGTGCCGCCGCGACACGAGGCTCCAAAACCACGCGGGCACGGGCCGGCAGGTCCAAGTCCAGCAGCTTGTCCGTCAGCAGCCCAGCCAGGTCCGCACCGGGTGGTATGCAGTCGGCATACTCGGCGACGAGCGTGATCACGTCCAGCGGCGCCACCACGTCGGCCCCGGCCAGGAAGCCGTTGAACACCCCCGCCATGCGCGCCCGTATCGCCGCCTTGGCATCCGGGAACAACGCCTCGGTTTCGCGCAGCAGGTCAAGCGCAGTGCGCCAGTTGCCGGCCTTGCCGTACAGCTCCGCCGCACGCATCCGGGTTGCCGCCTCGCGTGCATCGCCGCGCCAGGTTGCAACCAGCCGCGACATCGCCGCCGCAGCCTGGGCGGCATCCATCCGGCCCGACGCCAGGCGCAGTTCCACCGCAGCCACACCGGCACGCACCTGGTCAAGCTGGTCCTGTCCGGCCGCGAGGGCATCATACGCCGCAAGCGCCTGAAACTCCTGCCCGCGCCGCTCCATCTGCAGCGCGCGGGCAAAGCCGAGATGCGGCAGGTCGGGCAAGGACGCCGCGGAGGGATCGTCGGCCAGCACCGCCGTTTCCGCGACGATCGGCAGCACCCGGTCCCGCAGCGGCGCCGGGTAGGCGAGCGCCAGCGGCATCAGCCCCGGCAGCACCCGCGCGGCTGCCTCCGTGCGGCCCAGCATCGCGTCGCGCACGCCGCGCCACAACGCGATCTCGTCCGAGCCGTCCAGTGCGGCGGCATCCAGCCCTTGGGCGGCAGTCACGCGCCCGGCCAGCAGCCCGGCGATGGCGGACAACGCCGCCACGTCCGGAGGCGGCGTAGGATCGTCGGCGGCGACCAGGGACAGCACCGATTGCGCCTCCGCCCCAAGGCCCAGCGCCAGCATGGCCTGGGCAGCAGCGACACGACCCGGCGTGCGCGCACGCGGCGCCGCAGCCGCCCCAGCCGCCGTCGCAGCGCGGAGGCGCTGCATCAGCGCCGGAACCGGCTGGTCCGGGAAGTCGAACCGCCGGGTCAAGGCGGTCGGCGGGGCAGGCGCAACCGCTGCCGCGCTGGATGCCGACAGCACGAACCCGCCCAGCACGGCACGCAGCACCAGGTCATCGGAAAATGGCTCGACGGCAACGCCGGCCCAGGTCGGCAGGATGGCCGCGCCCGGGACGTTGGCGCCGGCCGGCAAGCCGTCGGCAGGACCATCCGCCGGGTTGACGGTGCCGACCAGCAGGCCTCCGCCGGTGGCCGGATCGGCAACCGCGACCACACGGCCCGGCTGCGCCAGCTTGAACACGACGTCGGCGCCGGCCTGCTCCGGCACGACAGCCCCGGCCGCCTGGACCTCTCCTGCCCCGCGGGGAAGCGGCGACGGGACGATGCGCCATCCCGGCACTTCCCGCGTCAGGGCAACGGAGCCGGCTGCCAGCGTAACCCGCAGCGTCGTCGCCGCCGGACCCTGCTGCACCGTGGCGTCGGCAAATCCAGGCAGGCGGCGCAGGCGCGCCTCGTCCACCTCGGCTGGACCATCGAACACGATCAGGACGCTGTCGCCACGCCGCAAGGCCGCCGCGCCGGTTCCAGGTTCGGCAAGCACCACCACGGAGGCGAGCATGGACGGCTCCGGCTTGGACGCCGCCGGCGCTTGCGGCGATGCCGGCTGAGCCGCAGCGTCCACAGCAGCCGCAGCGACGGCGGGACCGGCATCCGCGCCGGGCGCCGCAGGCTTGCGTCCGGGATTGGCGCCCAGGGCCTCCGGAACCGCCTCCACCTTCGGCGCGGGGAGCTTGGGCGCGGGCGCTGGCTCAGCCTTTGGTCCCGATGCCGTCTTGACCGGGGCGGCCGGCGCCGCGTTCGACAGCGCCTCCTGCTCCACCGGCACGGCTGGCGCCGCGTTCGGCGGAGCTGCCGGCGCCGCGGCGGGCGCCGGACGGAACGGCATCGTCCGGCCAGCCGGCCCACGCGGTCCCCGCGGAGGATCCAGCACGTCAATGACCACCCGGTTGCCGATCACGGCCGCCCGCGCCCGGGCGCCGGGGCCGAGCAGCAGGGTGGCCGCCCCCTGCCCGCCCTGAACGCCGCGCACGTTGCGCGGCAGGACGCCGGGGCTGGTGATGACGGGCGCCCCCTCGAACACGACGATCACCCGGTCGCCGTCCACAACGAGGTTGTAGGGGGTCGGTCCGGCGAACTCGAACACTAGACGGCCAAACCCGGGGTGGTTGACCGCCTGCACCACGCCCGCATCACCGGCGAAGGCAGAAGATGCCGCCACTGCCATAATGGAGGCGAGGATGGCGGCCCGGCGCCGCACGCCGGTCATCCCGCTGCACCCGCGGCAGCCGGTGCGCCGGCTGCCGCACCAGGCGGCGCAGCCGGAGGCGGCACAGCAGGCGGCGGCAAGGCGCCCGGCAGCACGGGCGGCGCGACCGCGCGGCTCCGCATCGCCGCCAACTGCGCGGTTGCGGCCCGGGCGCGATCGGGCAGCATGGCGGCCAGCAGCGCCGCGGTCTTGCCCTCCTTCATGCGGTCCAGCACCTGCAGCAGCACCGGCATCTCCAGCTCGTTCAAGATAGCGGCGGCGTCGCGCGGACGCATGACCTCATAGGTCTTGACCAGGCCGCGCCAGTTCGCATCATCCCGCTCGCGCCGGGCAGCCTCCATGGCCTCCAGCTTGGCTTGCAGTGCCTGCAGTTGCTCGACACGCTCGCCGATCCGCTTCTCGGCGGCAGCAGCCACGGAGTCGCGCGTGGCCAGCGCCTGCTCCCGCACCTCGATCTGGCCGCGCCGGGCGCGCAGGTCCAGCAACAGGGCACGCTCGCTTTCGCTGACCGGCGGCTCCGTCGGCACGGGCGGCATTGACGACACCGGTGCGGCCGGCGCAGCCGCGGGTGCATCGGTGCGGGCGCGGTCGGACTTAGCTGCGTCCGGGTGGGCCGGGGCATGGGACGCCGCCGGCTTGGCTGGCGCCGGTGTTGGCGCCGCCTCGTGCCCAGCCGCCGCCGCGGCGGGCACCACGACCCGGCCGGCGCTCAGCAATGCCGCCGGAGCGCCGCCAAGGGCGTGCACGACCTCCCGCGTCTTGACCCCCAGCAGCAGGACCATCGCCGCGCACGCCAAGGGGAGCGGGCGGAACACCGGCAGCCCCCCCGGCCGCTTGGCCGCGATCACGGACAGCCAGCGCCGGCTCATCGCGTGCCTCGCATGGCATGCAGCAGGTCGCGCTCGGCGCTGCTGCGCGGGCGCGGCGCGGCGTCGCCACCGGGCGCCGTCTTCATGCCCTCCATCGCCCGGCCGGCGCGCACTGCGGCCTCCAGCCGGTCGGCCAGGTGCTCGCCGCGTTCAGCCAAAAAGGCCAGGTCGTCCTTGAGTGCGGACGCCTGCTCGATCTTGCGTGCCACCTGCTGCGCCGCCTCGCCCGTCAGGCTGTTCAGCTTGCCGATACCCTGCTCCGCCGCCCGCGCGCTCTGGTCGAACCCGGCGACCGCGTCCCCCAGCGCCGTCCGGTCCCGCCGCAGCACAGCCAGCGCGCGCTCCAGCCGCAAGGCGTGCAGCAACGTCACCAACAGCAGGCCGATCAGCACGATCTCCAGCACCCAATCCAACGTTCCCATCCTGGGATCTCCTTCCCTAGTCCGCTATTGGACCAGCATTTCCGTAAACAGCACGTTCAGCACGCGCGCCGGAGGGGCGGCGATGTTGGCGCGGGCGATCAGTTCCTCCCGCAGGCGATAGGTGCCGGCGGTGCCGCGCAGCTCCTCCGGACGCATTTCGCGCAAATAGGACTGGAACAGGTCCACGATGCGCGGCATCGCTGCCTGGATCGCAACGGCGTCCTCCGGCTTCGACAGCTCGAACTTCGCCTTCAGCTTAATGAAGGCGGCCCGGCGGCCGGCGTTCAGGTTGGCGACGATGTCGGGCAGGTCCATGAAGACAGGCGCCTTCGCCTCCGCCTTCTCGCCGGCCTTCTCCCCGGCCGGGGCGCCGTGTTCCCCATGCTCCCCTTGCTCCGCATGTTCCCCATGCGCCGCGCCCTCCCCGTGGCCGAGCAGCCGCGGCAGCACGCCGGAGAACCACGCGCCCGCGCCGCCGCCCAGCAGCAAGACGGGCACCAGGATCAGCAGCAGCTTGCGCTTGCCGCCCTTCTTGGCAGCGCCGTCCGCCGCCGCCTCAACCGCCGCCTTCTTGGACATGCGCCGCACCTCTGTTGCCTCCCGCACCCTGGCCCGAAATCGTTAACGATCAGTGAGTGACGGTTGCGACCCGGCAATTTCAGCCGGGTGGCGGCTGGCGGCGGCAGAAAACGCCCATCCAGCGGGCCTGCAGGGCTGGCACGCGCCTTGCGCTAGGTCCCGCAAACTCCCGCAAACTCCCGCAACGTCATGGAAGCCCGCATGGAACTCACCACCAACGTCGCCTTGTCCCGGCTGATCGCGCAACAGCGCGCGCTGGACGTGACGGCCACCAACCTGGCCAACGCCAGCACCCCCGGCTTCAAGGCGGAGCGGGTGGTCTTCAGCGACTGGCTCAGCCGGCAGACCCACACCGACTCCCCCCGCGGCGGCGGCACGGTGGCCTTCACCCAGGACCGCGCGACCTACCGGGACCAGCAGGCCGGGCCGGTGCAGCACACCGGCAATCCGCTGGACCTGGCTGTCGAGGGCAACGGCTACTTCACGGTGGACACGCCGCGCGGGCCGCGGCTGACCCGCGCCGGGCGGTTCACGCCGATGCCGGACGGGCGGCTGGGCGACGCCGACGGCAACGCGCTGCTGGACCGGGCGGGGCAGCCGGTGCGGCTGTCGCCGGCGGACACCAGCATCACGGTCACCGCGGACGGGAGCATCAGCAGCCAGAACGGCCGCCTGGGCCAGATCGGCCTCGTCCAGCCGGACGACCCCAACCGCATGACGGCCGAAGGCGCGCGGACCCTGCGAGCCGACGGCCCGACCACCCCCGTCGCCCAGCCGCATTTGATCCAGGGCGCCGTCGAGGACAGCAACGTGCAGCCGGTGATGGAGATGACCCGCATGATGAATGACCTCCGGCAGTTCCAATTCACCAGCCAGCTCGTGCAGGGCGAGGCCGACCGGATGCAGTCCGCCATGGACAAGATCACCCGGCGGGGTGCCTAGCCCATGCGCTCGCTCGACATCGCCGGCACCGGGATGCAGGCGCAGCAGACCAACGTCGAGGTCATCAGCAACAACATCGCCAACATGACCACGACCGGGTTCAAGCGCCGCCGGGCCGAGTTCCAGGACCTGATCTACCAGAACCTGCGCCGGGTCGGCTCCAACAGCTCGGACACCGGCACGGTCGTCCCGTCCGGCGCGCAAGTCGGGTTGGGGGTCAAGACCGCGGCGATCTACCGCATCAACGAGCAGGGCAGCCTGCAGCAGACCAGCAACAGCCTCGACCTGGCGATCAAGGGCAACGGCCACTTCCAGGTGACGCTGCCGAGCGGTGAGACGGCCTATACCCGCGACGGCACCTTCAGCCTGTCGCCCGACGGGCAGATCGTCACGGCCGACGGATACCCGGTGGCGCCCGGCATCACCGTCCCAACCAATGCCAAGGACGTGACGATCAACGTCGCCGGCGAGGTTCAGGTCAAGATAGACGGCACCACCGCGCCGCAAACCGTGGGAACGGTGCAGTTGGCGACTTTCCCGAACGACGCCGGGCTGGATGCACAGGGCGACAACCTGCTGATCGCCAGCGCCGCCTCGGGCGCCGCGGTGACGGGGGTGCCGGGCAGCCCAGGCTTCGGCAGCGTCATGCAGGGGTTCATCGAAACCAGCAACGTCAACGTGGTGACCGAGATCACCAACCTCATCACCGCGCAGCGCGCCTATGAGATGAACAGCCGGGTCATCACGACCTCCGACCAGATGCAATCCACTCTGACCAACCTGCGGTGAGCATGATGACGCATAGAAAGATCACTGCCCTCCGCCCCCACCGCGATGCGGCCAGCGACGCATCTGTCAGCAAGCCCCCTGTAACGGAACGCAAGTCGGCACCAGCCTGCATCCTTCTCCCTCTCCCTCTGGGAGAGGGTCGGGGTGAGGGGGTCTCCGTTGCGGCGCGGAAGACTGCCATTGCCGCAGAACCACAGTCCCGCAATTTGCAAAGACGGCGCCTGCCCGCCCCCTCACCCCAACCCTCTCCCGAAGGGAGAGAGAGAACGAAGCCACTCCGTCCGTCCCGCCTAGTTCTGGCCAGCCTGCTTGCAAGCCTAGCCATGCCCGCCGCCGCCGCCACGCTGAAACCCTTCACCACCTTGATCGGCCCGGTCGTGCGCCTGTCGGACCTGTTCGAATCCGCGGGACTGGACCGCGCGCTCGGCCCCGCACCGGCGCCCGGCAGCCGGATCACCGTCGAGGCCGCGCAGCTCGCCGCCATCGCCAGGCAGTTCGGCGTGGACTGGCAGCCCGCCAGCCCGGCCGACCGCGCCGTGCTGGACCGCCCCGGACGCAGCCTGGGGCGGGACGACGTGCTGGCGCCGCTCCGCGCCGCGCTAGCCGGCAACGGGGCGCCGCACGACGCCGACCTGGAGCTGCCGGGCTTCACCACCCCCATGGTGCCGCTGGACGCCAAGCCGTCGCTGGACGTCACCCAACTCGAATACGACGCCGGCACCGGCCGCTTCACCGCACTCCTGTCCATATCCGCAGACGGCGTGCCGTCAGCGCAAATCCGCCTGTCCGGCCGCGTGCAGGAAATGGTGGAGCTGCCGGTTCCGCGCCGGCGCATGCTGCCCGGCGACGTGGTGCTGGCGTCCGACCTGCAGTGGACCCGCATGAACGCCGTCCTGGCCCGCGGTGAGGTCGTCCGCACGGCCGCCGAGGCCGTCGGCCAGGCCCTGCGCCGCCCGGTGCAGCCGGGCCAGCCGCTGCTGATCGCCGACCTCGGCCGGCCGGTGCTGGTGACGAAGGGGATGCCGATGCTGCTGGCGCTGGACGGTCCCGGCATCCAACTGACGGCCACGGGGGTCGCAACCGAGCCTGCCGGCCTGGGCGAGCGCGTCCGGGTGATAAACCCGGTGTCCCGTGTCATGGTCGAGGCCGAAGTGACCGGACCCGGCAAGGCCCGTGTCCTGCCGGGCTCGCAGCCGGTCCCAGCCGGCAACCTCGCCCTGCCGCGGATGGCCGCACGATGACCGGCCCCATGCAGCACCCGCAATCCGTAGGGCGGATCATCGCAGCGCCATCCGCCAAGAACCAGCGCCGCCCCACCAACTGGCAGAAGACGCTCCGCCGTTCCGCCCTGCACGGCGGCCTGGCGGCCATGCTCCTGCTGCCCGGCTGCGGCACCCTGACCCGGCTGTCCGAGGTCGGCCGGCCGCCCAGCATGACGCCCAGCAGCGACCCCACCGCGGACCCCTCCTACCGCCCGATCAGCATGCCGATGCCCCGCACCCAAACAGCGCCGGCCGAGGCCAACAGCCTGTGGCGCAGCGGCAGCCGCGCCTTCTTCAAGGACCAGCGCGCGGCGCAGGTCGGCGACATTGTGACCGTCCTGGTCAGCATCACCGACAGCGCGGCGCTCACCAACAAAAGCAACGAGGGCCGCACCGGCAGCGAGACGATGGGCTTGCCCAACCTGTTCGGGCTGGAGACCAGCGCGCCGCGCATCCTGGCCCGCGCCGCCAACCTCAGCACCCTGGTGTCGGCGAACAGCGCCGGCAACTCCACGGGCACCGGCGCCATCACCCGGGCGGAGAGCGTCACCCTCCGCCTAGCCGGCGTCATCACCCAGGTGCTGCCCAACGGCAACCTGGCCGTCGCCGCCCGGCAGGAGGTGCGGGTGAACAGCGAGCTGCGCGAGCTGCAGGTCAGCGGCGTGATCCGCCCGCAGGACATCGCCAGCGACAACACCGTGCGGCACGACCGCATGGCGGAGGCGCGCATCGCCTATGGCGGCCGCGGCCAGTTGTCGGACGTGCAGCGCCCCCGCTACGGCCAGCAATTGCTGGACATAATCCTGCCGTTCTGACCGTTTCCGGCCGGGGCGCGTTGGGGCGGGCATGGCCCGCATCCTGATCGCCACCATCGGCTCGCTCGGCGACCTGCATCCCTACATGGCCGTGGCCCTGGGGATGCGGGTCCGCGGCCACCACGTCACCATCGCCACCAACCGCCTGCACCGCTCCCGTGTGGAGGGCGCCGGCCTGGCCTGGGCGGACCTCCATCCGGAAGCGCCGGACCATCCCGCACCGGAGCTGATGGCTCGCGCGATGGACCCGGTGCGAGGCCCGCGCTTCGTGTTCGAGACGACCATCGCCCCCGCCGTGCGGGACCAGGTGACGGACCTGCTCGCGGCAGCGCCCGGCATGGACCTACTGGTCTCCACGCCGTTGTCCCTTGGCGTGCCCTTGGTGGCGGAGCGGCTCGGCCTGCCCTGGGCGTCGGCCGTGCTGCAGCCGATGGGGCTGTTCTCCGCCACCGACCCGCCGGTGCCGCCGCAAATCGCTTGGGCCGCACCGTTGCTGCGGCTGGGCTGGCCGGCCGGGGCGCCGCTGCGGTTCGCGGCGCACCGGGTCACGCGGCGCTGGGGACGGCCGGTGCGGGCGCTCCGACGGGGAATGGGTCTGTCATACCGGGCGGACCCGCTGGGGGTGGACGGCTTCTCCCCGCTGCTCAACCTCGCCATGTTCTCGCCCCTGCTGGCCCGGCCGCAGCGCGACTGGCCGCCGGGCACGCGGCAAACCGGCTTCGCCTTCTACGACGCGCCCGGCCCGGACGGCCCCCCGGCGCCGGAGCTGGAAGCATTCCTGCAATCAGGCCCGGCGCCGGTCGTGTTCACGCTCGGCTCCGCCGCCGTCCATGCCGCGCGTAGCTTCTACCTGGACAGCCTGCAGGCCGCCGGGATGATCGGCCGGCGTGCCCTGCTGCTGACCGGCACGGACCCGCAGGGCTTGCCGGCCCCCCTGCCCGACTGGGCGCTGGCTGTGCCCTATGCACCGCATGCCACCGTGTTCCCGCGCGCCTGCGCCGTCGTGCATCAGGGCGGGGCCGGCACCACGGGCCAGGCCCTGCGCGCCGGCCGGCCAGCGCTGATGGTGCCGTTCGCGCACGACCAGCCCGACAACGCCGCCCGGATAGGGCGAGCTAGGCTGGCACAGGTGCTGCCGATCGGGCGCTACACAGCAGAGCGTGCAGCCGGGCTGCTGCGTGCGATCCTGGCGGACGAGCGCATGGCGGCGCAGGCAGACCTCGCCGGCCGCCAGGTGCGGGCCGAAGATGGGGTGCGCTCCGCCTGCGACGCCCTGGAGTCGGTGCTGAAGAGCCTACCCCGGTAGGAGACGGTTGAGGGCCAGCGCGGGATTTTTCTTGCCAGGCAGGAGAAGCCTGGACGCAATGCCTTCGCATCGGGTCAAGGCTCCGCCGCATCCGGCGCGGAAAACCACCGCCGGACCGGCCCGGCTCCTACCGGGGTAGCCTTTATGCCTCGTTCGCCTTCGCCAGCACCGGCCTGAACGCGTCGGTCGCCTTCTTCAGCTCCGCCGCCGGGTCCGCCCCGCCCACGATGTTGGTCAGCGCCACGCCAAGCGTATCGCGGAACTCGGTGACCGGCACGATCTCCGGCAGGCCGGACCGGGCAATCTTGAGGCTGGTCAGCGTCGTGTCGAACCAGTCCTGCGGGAAAACACTGGCCTTCCGCGCGCCCTCATCCATGTAAGAACTGCTGCGCGGCGGCGTGCCGGCCCCGGTCCGCAGCCAGTTCGGGAACATGGCCTTGCTGCACGCCCACTGCACATACAGCCAGGCCGCGGTCTTGTTCCGGCTCGCCGCAGGGATGCCCATGCCATCAATAAATGTGGCGGAGTGCTGCGCCTTCGGCCCCATCGGGATCGGCGCGAACCCGACCTTGCCGACGATCTTGGACTTGGTCGGGTCCACCAGCGGCGCCGAGAACCCGATCCCGTCCCACCACATCGCCGCCCGGCCCTGGCCGAAGGTCGTCTGGCACTCGTTCCAGTTGAACCCCACCGAGCCCGGCGGCGCGCACTCCCGCATGATGCGCTGATACCAGGCCGCAGCCTCGATGGCGGCAGGCGTGTCGGTCAGCAGCGTCTTGCCGTCCCCGGTGATGGTTTCCTGGTCCCAGCCCAGCAGGATATTGTCATATACCCCGACTCTTTGAGAATCCGGCGCGCCCCCTTGCCAAGCGGTGCTGGGCGGATTCTATCTGTGTCATGATCCGCGCCGGTTTCCTCGACCCCGAATCGCGCAAGGACCTGACCGAGTTGGC
>JAABUQ010001218.1_pt1 | contig 56486 bp, 52 predicted proteins | sample 5560001 | NCBI WGS metagenome assembly JAABUQ01 (sample SAMN10711888, study PRJNA513371) | rock metagenome | isolation source: Antarctica rocks | place: Antarctica: Victoria Land, Finger Mt nord | collected 2015-12-18
CCCGCCGCCACGCCGCCGAACACGTCGAACAGCGCGACGTCGCCCAGCTCCTTCAGCCCGATCAGGTGGGCGAGCGTGCCGCCGATGTTGCCGGCGCCGATCAGGGCGATCTTGTTGCGTGCCATGGAGGGGTTCCTGGTTGGGCGGTATGCCGGGGCAGACAGGCAGCGCCAACCAAACCGCCTACCGAGCCGAAACGCCCGGTGCGATAACCCATCCCGTGCAGGCAGGCAAGACGCGCGCCAGCGGCGCGGCGCGTCAGAACGCCGGATCAGAACGCAGCCTGGGCCCGCAGCAGCACCGCCTGAACCCGCTGCCCCACCTGCGTCGTGCCCGCCGCGTTCAGGCGATCCACGTTGATGATGTCGTAGTCCAGCATGAGGCGGAACTGATCGTTGGGGTACCAGTTCACGCCGACGGCATAGATGTCCTGGTTGCCGCCATAAACGCCGCCGGTGCTGGCGGCGGACCGCCCGCGCGTCACGCGGTCGTTGAGGTTGATGTTGCTGTAGCGGGCGACGGCCTCGAACGCGCCGAAGCCGCCGAAGCGGCCGTCTCGATACGTGAAGGGCCGGGCCGGGTGCGGGCTGCCGAAGGCGGCGGCGCTGTTGACGTAGCGGCGGGGTTCGCCGGTGATCACCCAGCTCGCCTCCGCATAGCCGCCGCTGAAGTTCAGTCCGGGCGTCCGCACGGTGGCGCCGCCATTGGTCCGGTCCACGCCGATCGTGATGTACTCGCCTTGCAGCAGGAAGTTGCGCCAGCGCAGCGCGATCTCCGGGCCGTAGGTGTAGGCGCTTCGGGCATTGAGCGCCCCAGTACTGACCAACGTGTTGTTGTCGATCCGCTCCTCCGGCCGCTCCGAGACGGTGAGCGTCTGTCCGGCGCTGTTCCGCTGGATGCGGAACGCGTCGGAGGCGGAGAAGCCGGCGTGCAGGTCCCAATCACTGGTCGCGACCGGCCGTCCGGCAACCCGGAGCGTGGCTCCGGTCTGCGACGGCTGGGCCGGCAGCGTGCTCTGGCTGCCATAGGGTGCGCCCGTCAGGTAAGACGCGACGAAATAGCGGTCTCCCACCCAGCGCGCGCCGACCGACGACCGCCCGTCGCCGGCAACGATGTTGCGGGATGCCTCGACGATGCTGGGCCGCTCCAGGAAAAGGAAGTCGTTCGAGCTCATGCTGTCCTGCAACGTCAGCCATGGCTTGAAATAACCAAATGTCAGCGTGAGAGGCTTGACTGGGGTGTAGTTGATATTCGCTTCATAAAGCCTGACAACACCATCCGGGCTATTGCCAAAGTCCGGCGTCAGGTTGACTTGGAAATCCTCATATTTGAACACAAACGCGACGCGCCCACGGCGCAAGTTCTCGCCGAGCGTGTTCAGCCGCGGCACCAGCCGCGAGTCGGGCTGCCGGCTTCCCTGGAACAGGCCGCCAACGTCGTAATGGAGCTGCAGCCCGACCGCGAGCGAGTAGCGGCCGTCACTGGAGGTAAAGGTCGGCCGGCCGCTCGGGAAGCTGAGCCCGCCGGAGTTCGGAGCGGCCGGCGGGGCGCTGGTGGAGGGTTCGGCGACGCTGCTGGTGCGGTCAGTCTGGCCGACGTTGGACCCGGCATTCTGGCCGACATTGAACCCGGGCGGGGTGGCGGGCTGCCGGGCGCCGGGCGCCGGCGCCTGCTGAGCCGCCTGGCGTTCCTGCTGGGCGCGCGCACGGGCGGCGTCCTGCCGGGCGGCGCGGACCTCTGCGTCGCGGGACGACAGGTCGCGCCGGACCCGGGAGAGTTCCCCCTGCAAGGCGCGGATCTGCGCCTCGATGGCGGACAGGCGAGGGTCCTCCTGCGCCAGCGCCGGAGCGGCAACCGTCGAAAGCATGCTGCCGGCCAAAAGGAAACGGACGAAACCACGGGTCATTCTCAACCTGCCAATCAAGCGCGCCGCAATTTATGGCCTGAGAATGTTAATAGTGGGATTACAATCTAATGTCGGCGTTATGATCGTAGGGTTATATGGCTAATCTGCAACATTGTGTCAGGTCAGATGCGGCAGGCCCAGGTACTCGCGGCTCTGCATCTCCTCCAGGCGTGACGCGGTGCGCTCGAAGGCGCGGGCGCCTTCCCCGCGCTGGTAGAGCTGGTCCGGCGTCGCATCGGCGCTGGCGACCAGCTTGACCCGGTGGTCGTACAGCGCGTCGATCAGCACGATGAAGCGCCGGGCCAGGTCGTAGTTGTCCGGGGACAGCCGGGGCACGCCGTCCAGCACCAGCGCCTGGTAGTGCGTCGCCAGCGCCAGGTAGTCCCCGGCGCCCAGCGGCTGCCCGCACAGCGCGTCGAAGTCGAACCGCGCGACGCCCTGCGCCGCGAGCGGCACCGTAAAGACGCGGCCCATCACCATCAGCCGCTCCGGCCGAGCCTTGGCGCCGCCGGTCAGCTCATGGAACGCCGCATCCAGCGCGCGGTCGGCGCGGTCGTCCGCCGGCACGTGCCAGGTCGGCATGCCGCGCAGCCGCTGCCGCCGCCAATCCCGGCTGCCCTCCATCACCAGCACGTCCAGATGCTGCTTCAGCAGCGCGATGAACGGCAGCAGGGCGTCGCGTCCCGGTTGCCCGGCGAACAGGTCGTTCGGCCTTGTGTTGCTGGTGGCGACCACCACGACGCCGCGGGCGAACAGCGCCTTGAACAGGCGGCCCAGGATGGCGGCGTCGGCGACGTCGTTCACCTGGAACTCGTCGAAGCACAGCAAGGAGGCCTCGGCGGCGATGGCGTCGGCGAGCGGCGGGATCGGGTCGTCGGAGTGCGGATCGGCCAGGCGGTGCGGGGCGCGGCGCCAGGCGTAGATGCGCTGATGCGCCTCCTGCATGAACTGGTGGAAGTGGATGCGCCGCTTGCGCGGCACGTCGGCCGTGTCGAAGAACAGGTCCATCAGCATGCTTTTGCCCCGGCCCACGTCGCCGACCAGGTAAAGCCCGAGCGGGAAGTCCTCCGGCATGTCGTCCCGCCGGCGGAACATGCGGCCGAAGAAGCCCGGCGCCGCCGGCGCCTCCGCCTCGTAGCCGCGGAGCCGGGTCCACAGCGCCTGCAAACGCTCGGCGACCAGGGCCTGCGACGGGTCGGTGGCCAACCCGCCCGCGGCGAGCCGGGCGCGGTATGTTGCAAGCGGCCCGCCGGCGGCATGGGCAAGCGGCCCGCTGGCGGCTGCATCTTGGGGCGGGGTCATGCGGTGGCTCCGGTGGGACGAATGCGACATTAAAGCCACAGATCAAGAAATTGCGAGTTAGCAATCAATCTATGGATTTAACGAGACATTTGTCGGAGAATTGCAACTTAAAGGAGAGACGGGCCATGAGGATGGTTTGGGCGGCACTCGCGATGGGCGTGGTCCTCGTCGGCTCCGCCTCGGCGGTCGAATACCGCACCCCGGCGGCAAAGCAACTCTTTACCTGCACGGCGGAGGGCTGGATGCGCGTCTCGGCGCGGCTGCCGGAGCCGTGCTGCGAGGGGCGGCTACGATGCGCGCAGTTCCTGGCGACCGGCGGCGTGCTCCGGGCGGTGCGCGACCCGCGCACGTGACGCCGCCGGGCGGGGCGGTTGAACGGCGGGACGGGTCGGCCTAGCTTCGTTGAATGAACGCACTTGATTACGCGGCCCTTGCCGCAGCCCCCCTCGGCTCCGACCCGTTTACCCACGTCGTCGTCCCGCAATTCGTCCCGGCGTCGGTGTTGGGGCAGGTGGTGCAGGGATTGCCGGCGCTGTCGAAGGGCGGATCGTTCCCGACAGAGGGCTTGCGCCTTGGCGACGCCGCCCGCGCCATGGTCGCCGAATTGGAAGGCGGCCAATTCCGTAACGCTGTCGCTGAGAAGTTCGGCTTGGCGCTGGACGACGCGCCCGTGATGGTCACGCTGCGCGGCCAGTCGCGCGAGAAGGACGGGCGCATCCATTGCGACAGCACGGCCAAGCGGGTCACGGTGCTGCTCTACCTCAACCCCGACACGGAAGCCTGGGCCAAGCAGGAAGGCTGCCTGCGCCTGCTGCGCGGACCCGGCGACATCGAGGACTATGCGGTCGAGGTGCCTCCGGTGAACGGCACCCTGCTGGTGTTTCCGAACGGCCCGACCACCTGGCACGGCCACAAGCAGTTCGTCGGCCGCCGCTACGTCATCCAGTTGAACTGGATGACCACGGACGACAAGGCGCGATACGAGTTGCGGCGGCACAAGGTCTCGGCGTTCATGAAGCGGCTGACCCGCGCGGCTTGACCTATTCGCGTTGTAGAATGCGGTCGGTCACGAAGCTGCTGAAACCGCCCGCCACGAAGTCGCGCTTCAGTGCGATCTCGTCGTATTCGGTGCGGACCCACTCCATGAACGGCAGGCGGCCCTCAGCGTCCGCGGCGTAGCGCAGGAAGAAGGCGTCGAGCACGCCGGTGCGTGCACGGCGCCAATGGCCGAAGCGCCAGGACAACTGCCTCAGCGCCTCGGCCGCCGTGCCGCCCTCGAACATGATGGCGAGGCCGGAGGCCAAACCCGCCCGGTCGGCGCCGGACTTGCAGTGCATCAACGCCGGAGTTTGCAGCGTCCGGTAAATGTCGGCGAAGCGCAGGATGCGGTCCCGGTGCGGGGCGCCGCGGCTTTCGAATGCCATATCGACGTGCACCAGGCCGAGCCGGACCGCGGCGGCGCGCGACAAGGCGTCCGACCCGCATTTCCGCTGGCCGCGCAGGTTGACCAGGGTACGGAGGCCGAGCCGCCGGGCCGCTGCCGCCAAATGGCCCGGCGTCGGGTGGTTGGAGCGGTAAAGCCGCCCGGGGACCACCTCGGCGAAGTTGGTCCAGACCGTGCGGAACACGGCGTGATCGACCAGCAGGCTGTCGCGCCAAGCGTCCGTACGGCCAAGCCGCGTGTCCAACGTGCCATTGAATGCCAATTCGGAGAACCCGCGGAGCGGTCAGCCTTTCCGATCGACCAAGAGCTGCTTGATCTCACCGATCGCCTTGGCGGGATTGAGGCCCTTGGGACAGGTCTTGGTGCAGTTCATGATCGTGTGGCAGCGATAGAGCTTGTAGGGGTCCTCCAGCGCGTCCAGCCGGTCGCCGGTGTACTCGTCGCGGCTGTCGGCGATCCAGCGGTAGGCCTGGAGCAGCACGGCCGGGCCGAGGTAACGGTCGCCGTTCCACCAATAGCTGGGGCAGGAGGTGGTGCAGCAGAAACACAGGATGCACTCCCACATGCCGTCGAGCGCGGCCCGCTCCTCCTTGCTCTGCAGCCGCTCGGCGTCTGGCGGCGGCGGCGTGTCGGACTTCAGCCACGGCTCGATGCTGCGGAGCTGGGCGTAGGCTTGGGACAGGTCGGGCACCAAGTCCTTCACCACGGCCATGTGCGGCAGCGGGTAGATGCGGACCGCGCCGTTCACCTCGTCATGCGCCTTGAGGCAGGCCAGGGTGTTGCCGCCGTCGATGTTCATCGAGCAACTGCCGCAAATCCCCTCCCGGCACGACCGGCGGAAGGTCAGCGTCGGATCGACCTCGTTCTTGATGTAGATCAGGGCGTCCAGCACCATCGGCCCCACCTTGTCGAGGTCAAGCTCGTAGGTGTCGATGCGCGGGTTGGCGCCGTCATCGGGATTCCAGCGATAAACCCGGAACTCCTTGGTCCGGGTCGCGCCGGGCGCAGCCTTGAAGGTCTGCCCTTGCCCGATCTTGCTGTTCTTGGGCAGCGTGAAGGTGGCCATCTCTGCTTCTTTCGTTCAGTACACGCGCTTCTTCGGGGGGAACACGGAGACCTCGTTGGTCAGCGTCTGCATCTTCACCTCGCGGTAGCCCAGGTCCACCTTCCCCTGCGGATCGCACCACGCGAGGGTGTGCTTCATCCACTCGCCATCGTCGCGGTCGGGGAAGTCGTCATGGGCGTGGGCGCCGCGGCTTTCATGCCGGTTCTCGGCGCTGACCATGGTGGTCATGGCGTTGCCCATCAGGTTGTCGAACTCCAGCGCCTCGACCAGGTCGCTGTTCCAGATCAGCGAACGGTCGCTCACCTGCATGTCGGCCATGCCGGACCACAGGCCCTGCATCTTCGACACGCCCTCCTTGAGGCTCTCGCTGTTGCGGTACACGGCCGCGTGCGACTGCATGACCTTCTGCAGCTCGAACCGCATGGCGGCGACCTTGGTGCCGCCGCTCGCGTTGCGGGTGCGGTCGAACCGGTCAAGCGTCGCCTCTCCGGCGCGCGGCGGCAGCGGCGCCTGGCTGGAGCCGGGCTTGATGATCTCGGCGGCCCGGTGCGCGGCGGCACGTCCGAACACCACGAGGTCCAGCAGCGAGTTGGTGCCGAGCCGGTTCGCGCCGTGCACCGACACGCAGGCGGCCTCGCCCACCGCCATCAGGCCGGGCACGACGGCGTCCGGGTCCTTCGCGGTCGGGCGCAGCACCTCGGTGCGGTAGTTCGTCGGCACGCCGCCCATGTTGTAATGCACGGTCGGCAGCACGGGGATCGGCTCCTTGGTCACATCCACGCCGGCGAACACCTTGGCGGTCTCGCTGATGCCCGGCAGGCGTTCATGCAGCAGCTCGGCGCCCAGGTGCTCAAGGTGCAAATGGATATGGTCCTTGTTCGCGCCCACGCCCCGCCCGGCGTTGATCTCCAGCGTCATGGAGCGGGACACCACGTCGCGGCTGGCCAGGTCCTTGGCGGTCGGCGCGTAACGCTCCATGAACCGCTCGCCCTCGGAGTTGGTGAGATAACCTCCCTCTCCGCGCGACCCCTCGGTGATCAGGCAACCGGAGCCGTAGATGCCGGTCGGGTGGAACTGCACGAATTCCATGTCCTGCATCGGGATGCCGGCGCGCATCGCCATGCCGTTGCCATCGCCGGTGCAGGTGTGCGCGCTGGTGCAACTGAAGTACGCCCGGCCATAGCCGCCCGTGGCGAGCACGGTGTTCTGCGCCCGGAAGCGGTGCATGGACCCGTCCTCCAGGCACCAGGCCATCACGCCGCGGCAGGCGCCCTCCTCGTCCATGATGAGGTCGAGCGCGATATACTCGACGAAGAACTCGACCTCGTGCTTGAGGCTCTGCTGATACAGCGTGTGCAGGATCGCATGGCCGGTGCGGTCCGCGGCGGCGCAGGCGCGCATCGCCGGGGTCTTGCCGTAGTCCTTCATGTGCCCGCCGAACGGGCGCTGGTAGATGCGTCCGTCCTCCGTCCGGCTGAACGGCACGCCGTAATGCTCCAGCTCATAGACGGCGGGGATCGCCTCGCGGCACATGTACTCGATGGCGTCCTGGTCGCCCAGCCAGTCCGACCCTTTCACGGTGTCGTACATGTGCCAGCGCCAGTCGTCCTCCCCCATGTTGCCCAGCGCCGCGCCGATGCCGCCCTGCGCCGCAACCGTGTGGCTGCGGGTCGGGAACACCTTGGTCAGGCACGCCGTCCGTAGCCCGGCGGCGCCCATCCCCAGCGTCGCGCGCAACCCGGCGCCGCCCGCGCCCACCACGACGACATCGTAGGTATGGTCGATGACATTGTAGGCCCGTGCCGACGGCATGGTGATCGCGTTCATGTGGCTCGCCTCAGAAAGGATAGCAGGGATATGGCGTCGAACGCGGTTTCAGCCAGATGCGGCCTACGCGAGGGCCATCTTCAGGACCGCAATGCTGGCCAGCAACCCAAGCACGAGCGACGCCGCCTTGGCGCCCAGGATCATCAGCGTCATCTGCCACTTGTTGGACACGTAGTCCTCGCAGACGACCTGCAGGCCCAGGTGCATGTGATGGAAGGTGATGGCGATCAGCACCAGAAGCAGCGTCGCATTGATGGGATTGCCGGCCCATGCCGCGACGGCCGGCTGCGGCGCGCCCACCAGATGCAGCATCGCGTAGATGAACCACAGCGTCAGCGGCACCAGCGCGATGCTGGTGATCCGCTCGACCCGCCAATGCTCGACCCCCGAGTGCCCGGCGCCGACGCCGCGCGCCCGGCCAAGCTGGCTGCGCCGCACGTCGATGGAGATGTCTTCCCGCATAAACTCAACCCCTCACAGCAGCCAAAGGCCGACGGCCCAGACCAGCATGCTGCTGACCGCGGTCGCGACCACCACGGCCCAGCCGCTCGCATAGGTCTGCGGCAGGTCGAAGCCGAAACCGGCGTCCCAGGCCAGGTGGCGAATGCCGTTGAAGAAATGGAAGAACAGCGACACCGTCCAGCCGAACAGCACGAACAGCCCGACCGGCGAGGCGATGAAGCCCTGCACCGTGGCGAACGCGCCCGGCCCGCTGGCGGCTGCGACCAGCCACCACACCAGCTGCAGGGTGCCCACGGACACGGCGATCCCGGTCACGCGGTTCATGATCGACAGGATCGACGTCATCTGCGGCGTGTAGATCTGCAGGTGCGGCGACAGCGGGCGGCGCACCGTCTTGCCGTCGCTGGTGTACGCCACCATCAGCGCGTCCCGGACATCCTTCATAGTGCGGCCATGGGGTGGTCAGCTCCAACCGATAGAATCTTGCGTGTTCCTATGGCGTGAGGTGGGCAGGGTCAACGGATGGTCAACCGAAGTCATCCCTGCCATGGGCGCCTCGGCCGGGTTGGGGCCGCCGTTGATGGAGGTTTGCTGGATGGACGGCGGCCCTGCGGTGTCGACGTTCGAGGATGGATGATCCGGGCCGGGGGACGCCTTTTGGCGCTCAGTGGAGACGACCGAAGCCAAGGTTTCCGTCAAGCCGTTCGCCCGACCGTGCGCGCTGCCCAAGACGACAAGGCGTTTGACCTGCCTGGCGGCAAGGAGGCCTGGCACGGACGCCAGGGTTTGCTTATCGTCCGCGGCCTACCGATAGAACCCGCCCGTCGTCGGCGGAAATGGACGCGTCGGGGGCACCGCCGCCGCCCCGGACACTGACGAAGTTATCAGGGCCGACTGCCTCCCGCAGTTTCGCAATGCTTCCATCCAGGTCGTTGTTTCCCAGCACCAACCACTCTTTATGTATCAAAGCTGCCCGATACGGCATGTACTTCTCCAGGGTGGCCCGGCCAAAACGTTCCTCTATCGCGCGCAGGCCGATGCGCAGGGCCATCTCTGCGTCGCGCACGGGACCGGGCGCCGCTTGAGCATCGAAAGTGCAAGTAGGCATTGAGTTGTCTCCTGTTCGGTTTTAATTTCCAGGTTTGAGGGTTGCAGTCTCGCCAGTCGCGATTGAGTATTGCTTGATAGCCCCGCTAGGCGTCCCAAGCCAAAGAAAGTAGTTAGGCTTGCCAAGGTAGGCTGCGAGTTCGCTCGCCCCATCCCTGTCAGGCCGCGAGAAATTCTCGCTATCTGTGCCCGAGGTGGTGTCGTAATACTGGTTGCCGATTACCTCGTTTCCCTGCGCGTCATAACCGAAATAATTTCCGTGCGTATGATAGTCGCCTACAGTCAACTGATCTTCTCTTTGGTTAAAGCTCAGCCCTGCCTTTGTTTCTGAGCCAGGCACGGGTGGGGTCGCATAGTACATACCAGTGATTGGATCAATCCTAATCTTGCCATTGTACTCCCTATTTTCTGCAATGGACGTGGGATTAATGCTTTCAATAGCATGGTTTGCCGCTTCCTGGGGAGTGGCAAACAGAGCACCCGGTGCTGGATTGAACTGGACGTTTGTGACATCGTGAGCTGGTAGCGGAATCGGTGTGCCACCCGGGCCTCTCGGGGCGCCCGGCTCCGACACGAGCCGGACGCCGCTGGAATCGAACCCGTCCGTGTTGGACCGATCCATGGCGGGCCGGGCCAGGCCGCCCACCCCCGTCGCGTTCGCATTGCTGGTGAAAGTGGGGGCACCAGCACCCGCGCCGCTCCGGTTCGGGGGATCGTTGCCGTCCAAGCCACCCTCGCTCAAGTCAGCATCCATGCCGTTGGCATCCGGGTTGTCGCCCCTGATCGCCGCCGCCGCCACGGCCCCCACCGCTCGGGCCACCTCCTCGCCCATACCCGCCGCCACCGGCGCGAGGAACGGGCGGGCCGGCATCCGGGCCGTGCCCAGTTCCTGCGGCACCGCGGCCGGGTCGCTGCTCCCAACGGCGGCCTGCAGCCCGTCCGCCTGCGCCCCCACGCTGTCGCGCAGCGCCCCGCTCTGGAGCCAAGGCTCGTCGTGCCCGCCCCCACCTGGCGGCTCCGACAGGCCCTCCCGCACCCGTGCCGCCATGCGGTCCGCCTGCTCGGCCAGCGTCCGTGCCATCACCTCATCGGCGCGCAAGCGTTCGAGGCGTTCTCGAAACTCATTCAGTCCTGAAATCTTCAAATCCATCTGCCGCTCGCCTCCTCATCGGCGAGCGTTCTTCATTTGTTCAAAACAACATTCAAGCAAAAAGAAACGTTTCAGGATCAGCCTTTGAAGACCCGGCGTGGACCATGGCGACGACCCACGCCAACTCCTCGCACAGAACCTGCTGCGGCCCGACGTGACGGCTGCACTCGGCGCGGCTCGAACGGCCGCGGCTCTAGAACTTCGCTTCGGGGCGTCAGGCCGCCTTCTTGAGCAGCCCCTGCGCCACCACGGTCTCGGCGATCTGCACGGCGTTCAGCGCGGCGCCCTTGCGGAGATTGTCCGACACGCACCAGAACGACAGGCCATGCTCCGCCGTCGGGTCGCGGCGGATGCGGCTCACGAACACCGCGTCCTCCCCGGCACAATCGGCGGGCGTGATGTAGCCGCCGTCGTCGCGGGTATCCATCACCACGACGCCGGGCGCCTCGCGCAGCAGGGAGCGGGCGTCGGACGCGGACACCGGCTCGTGGAACTCGACGTTGACGGCCTCGCTGTGGCCGATGAACACCGGCACCCGCACGCAGGTCGCGTGCACGAGGATGTCGGGGTCCAGGATCTTCCGCGTCTCCACCACCATCTTCCACTCTTCCTTGGTGGAGCCGTCCTCCATGAACTTGTCGATGTGCGGGATGCAGTTGAAGGCGATGGGCTTGGTGAACTCCTGCGCCGTCACCGGGTCGTTCACGTACATGGCGCGGGACTGCGCCCACAGCTCGTCCATGCCGTCCTTGCCGGCGCCGGACACGGATTGGTAGGTCGCGACCACCACGCGCTTGATGCGGAACCGATCGTGCAGCGGCTTCAAGGCGACCACCATCTGGATCGTCGAGCAGTTCGGGTTGGCGACGATGCCGCGGCGGATACGGCGCAACGCCTCGGGGTTCACCTCCGGCACCACCAGCGGCACGTCGTGCTCCATGCGGAACTGGCTGGTGTTGTCGATCACCAGACACCCCGCGGCGGCGGCGCGCGGCGCGTGCACGGCGGAGATGCTGGCACCGGGGCTGAACAGCCCGATGTCCCAGCCGGTGAAATCGAAGGTGTCGAGGTTCTTGATTTTGAGCACGGACTTCTCGCCGAAGCTGACCTCTTGCCCGGCGGACCGGGCGGAGGCGACGGCGGCGACCTCGCTGACCGGGAAATCCCGCTCGGCCAGGGTCTTCAGGATCTCGCGCCCGACCGCACCCGTGGCGCCGACAACCGCGACCCTGTAACCCATCACCCTATCCCCTGCTCACTGTACGGTGGAGAGTTAAGCGGTGGGGCGGCGCGGCACAAGCGCCGAAAGGACTGGTCACTCCGCCCCGGATCCCGGACTCAGCTTCTCCCGGTACAGCCCGGTGCGTGCCGCGCCGTCCGCGCCCACGACCCCGCGATACATGCCGCGCGTGTTGAACGGCAGCGCCACCCGCCCCGCGCGGTCCACCGCGATCAGGCCGCCGGTGCCGCCGACCGCCTCCAGCGCCGCCATGGCCGCAGCCGTGGCGCCGTCGAGGCCCTCCCGCGCCAGCCGCATCCGCGCGGACACCTCGTGCCCGGCGGCGACGCGGATGAAGCTCTCGCCATGGCCGGTCGCCGACACGGCGCAGACCGCGTCCGCCCAAGTGCCGGCGCCGGGCAGCGGCGTGTCGCCGACGCGCCCGGGCAGCTTGCCGGTCATGCCGCCGGTGCTGGTTGCGGCGGCGAGGCGTCCGGCGACGTCCAGCGCCACGGCGCCCACCGTGCCGTGGCGGTCGGCGTCGTCGATGTCGGGGCTGGCCTCCGCTTCCGCCGCCAGCATCGCCCGCAGCGCGTCGCGGCGGCGGGGCGTGTCGAAGTACTCGGGGTCCGCGAACGCCACGCCTTGCGCGCGCAGGAAGTCGAGGGCACCGGGACCGGCCAGCAGGACGTGCGGCGACCGCTCCATGACCGCGCGGGCCGCCAACACCGGGTTGCGCGGGCCGCAGATCCCGGCGACCGCGCCTATCGCCAAGGTCGCGCCGTCCATCACGGCCGCGTCCATCTCGTGCCGCCCGTCGCGCGTGAGCACCGCGCCGCGCTCGGCGTTGAACAGGGGATCGTCCTCCAGTGCGGCAACGGCGGCGGTCACGGCCTCGATGGCCGGACCGCCCGCCGCCAGGACCGCGTGCCCGGCCATCAAGGCACGGTGCAGCCCGGCGCGATGGGCGCGCTCGGCGTCCGGGGTCATGCTGTCGGGCGACATGGTGCCGGCACCGCCGTGGATGGCGAGAATGGGGGTCATTGCCCGAACTCCGAAAGCAGGTTGCAGTTGCTGCTGGCTAGACCTGCAGAGCAGCGTTTGCGCGTCGCGTGGCGGCGGCTTTCCGTCCGGCGGCGCTTCGCTTTCGCGCCAGTGCCGCCTTCACGCCGGCATCCTTCATCCGGGGTTTGTGGTCTGGCCTGCCTTCTGTGATTTGCCAATGCGCGCGCAGGAGCCGGACCGCCTCAATCGGGTAAAGGCCAGCGTCATACATTCCATGATGTGTTGGGCAAAGGCTGGCCAGGTTATCCGGCACATTGTTTGCGGCGTCGTGATCCAAGTGCGCCGTTTGCAAACCCGCAGCGAGTTGCAGGCCACAGATGACGCAGCAACGGAATGGATAGGCCTTGCCCGCCACCCGACGGGCTTCGGCTTGGTTCCGGCCTATCACGGAGTGACTGACAATGAGACCGCTACCGACTGACTTCATCAACACACGCCCTCTCGACCATCTGCATTAATCCCAGCAGAAACAGATCGATATACGCACATCCGGGCAAGCGAGACACGAGTTTGCGGGAAGTCTTACCTTTTATGACGTTGGGTTGAGGCGGCTGACTGTGACAATGGTGTTTGCCCGGGCCTGCGAGCCGCGCTCAGACCGGCTCGACTCGGCTAAGCACCTCCGGCGCGGTATGCCGGGCCAGCACGGCGCGGGCGCGGGCGTGGTCAAGCTGGCCTTCCCACCGGGCGACGAAGATCGTGGCGACGGCGTTGCCGAACAGGTTGGTGATGGCCCGCGCTTCCGACATGAAGCGGTCGATGGGGAACACCAACGCGATGGACTCGACCGGGATCTTGCCGGCCAGGGTGCCAAGCGTCGCCGCCAGCGTGATGAAGCCGCCGCCCGTCACCGCCGCCGCCCCCTTGGAGGTCAGCAGCAGGATCAGCAGGATGCCGCCCCACTCCTCCAAGCTGAGCGGGATATTGAGCGCCTGCGAGATGTAGGCGATGGCCATGGTGAAGTAGATGCTGGTCCCGTCGAGGTTGAAGGCGTAGCCGAGCGGCACGACCAGACCGACCAGCGGGCGGGAGCAGCCGAGGTTCTCAAGCTTCTCCATCAAGGTCGGCAGCGCCGCCTCGGAGGAGGAGGTGCCGAGGACGATGAAGAACTCCTCTTTCAGGTAGCGCAGCAACTGGAACAGGCTGAGGCGGCAATACGCCATCACGGCGGTCAGCACGACGAACACGAACAGGACGCAGGTCGCGTAGAAGGCCAGCATCAGGAACACGAGGTTGCCCAGCGTGCCGATGCCGTAGCGCCCGATGGCGAACGCCATGGCGCCGAACGCCCCGAGCGGCGCCACGCGCATGATCAGCGAGACCATGCCGAAGAACGCGGCATTGGCCTGGTCGAGGCCTTTGACCAGGCTGGAGGAACGCTCTCCCATCTTGGCGAGCGCCACGCCGAACAGCACGGCGAAGAACAGCACCGGCAGGATGTCGCCCTTGGCGAAGGCGTTGAACACCTGGTCCGGGATGATGTTGAGCAGGAATTCGGTGGTGGTCGGGCTGGCCTTGGGGTCGATGTAGCGCGCGACCGAGCCGGCGCTGAGGCTCTTGGGATCGGCGTTCACGCCGACGCCCGGCGCCACGACATGCCCGACGAGCAGGCCGATCAGCATGGCGACCGTCGTCAAGACCTCGAAGTAGATGATCGCCTTCAACCCGATGCGCCCGACGCCCGCGGTGTTGGTCAGCTTGGCGATGCCGACCACGACGGTCAGGAAGATGATGGGCGCGATCAGCATTCGCACCAGCCGGACAAAGGCGTCGCCCAGCGGCTGCATCTGCACCGCGATCTGGGGATAGAAGTGGCCGAGCGCGACACCGGCCGCCACAGCGACCAGCACCTGGATGTAGAGTGATTTTGAGCCGGTGACGACCATGCGACGTTCCCTTGATGAACCTCGCGATACCGGAAGCGTGCGGGGTTGGCGACCCTTTTTAACGCCGTCCGGGCCGGGTAGGCTGCGCCCTCGCAACGCCAGGACGCCAGCCATGCCCGATTACGTCGTTCCTCCGCCCGCCCAGGCCGCCGTGCCCGTCGCCGGCGGCGGCAGCTTTCCGGTGCGCCGCATCTACTGCGTGGGCCGCAACTACGCAGAACATGCGCGGGAGATGGGCCACGACCCGGACCGCGAGCCGCCGTTCTTCTTCGCCAAGCCCGCCGACGCCCTGCTGACCGGCGGCGCGGACATGCCCTATCCCTCCATGACGGCAGACCTGCATCACGAGATGGAACTCGTCGTGGCGCTGAAATCCGGCGGCGCGGACATCGCGGAGGCCGAGGCGATGCGCCACGTCTGGGGCTACGCCGCCGGCCTCGACATGACCCGGCGCGACGTGCAGGACACCGCGAAGAAGGCCCGCCGTCCCTGGGACATGGCGAAGGGTTTCGACCATTCCGCGCCCATCGGCGACATGGTGCTGGCGGAGGGCGTGACGCCGGGCCGCATCGAGTTGCGGGTGAACGGCGCGGTCCGGCAGTCCAGCGATGTCGGGAAGCTCATCTGGAGCATCCCGGAAACCATCGCCTACTTATCGAAGCTGGTCCGGCTCGAAGCCGGGGACCTGATCTTCACCGGCACACCGGAAGGGGTCGCCGCAGTGGGGCGCGGCGACCTCCTAGAAGGCATCGTGGGCGGCGTCGGCAGCGTTCGGGTGCGTATCGTCTGAACAGGCGACGGCCGAATCAGAAGATCCGGCCGTTCGCGATCAGCGGGGGTAATAGCCCGGCGCGTAGTAGCCCGGCGCCGGGTAAGCCGGCGCGGCATAGACCGGGGCCGGGTAGTACACGGGCGGCGGCGCATAAACCACCGGCGGCGGCGCATAGTAACGCGGCGCGCCGGCGATCACGGCGCCCAGGCCAAGCCCGAGCGCAGCGCCCCCAATGAACGGGCCGACGCCAAAGCCGCGGTGGCCGTAGCCGTAGCCGCCGTGGCCGTAGCCGCCATGGAAACCGCCATAACCGCGGTTGTAATACTGGGCGTTCGCCACGGCGGGCGCGAGCGCCATAGTGGCAAGGATAGGAAGCGCCGTAAGGATGCGACCGATGCGGGTCATGATGGCACCTGAAGTTCGTGACGGGGCTTGCTGCCCCAACGGTCCATAAATTAAGCGGCCCGCGTGGCAATTTTAAGGCGGGATCGAAAAGAGATTCCGGCTCAGCCGCCAAGCCTGCCGAGCTGGTCCAGCATCGTGCCCTCCGTCAGGATCTGCGGCAGCACCGAAGGGGCGGCCGGACCCGGCGGATACAGCACATACAGCGGCACGCCGTCCCGGGCATGCCCGCGCAAGAAGGCCGTGATCTCCGGGTCCCCGCGGGTCCAGTCGCCCTTGAGGTAGGCCACATGATGGTCGGCGAAGGCGCGGCGGACCGGGGCCGGAGACAGCGCCACGCGCTCGTTCACCAGGCAGGTCACGCACCAGGCGGCGGTCATGTTCACGAACACCGGGCGGCCCGCCTCGCGCAACGCGGCCAGCCGCGCGGCGGAGAACGGCTCGGCACCCTCGGACGCCGCCTGTGCTGGCGCCACGGACGCTGTGCCGATGCCGGCCAGGATGGCGGCGGCGCCCAGCACCGCGGCCAACGCAACGCCGCCGCCCAGCCGCCGCCCGCGGCCCCCCGCCGCCTGCGCCAGGCCGAGCGACCACGCGGCGAGCGCCACCAGCACCAAGCCGGCCGCCGTCGCCAGCACGCCGTCGGACCCGGCCTGCAAGCTGACGACCCAGACCAGCCAGGCTGCCGCGCCATACATCGGGAACGCCAGCGCGCCCCGCAGCACGTCCATCCAGGGTCCAGGCCGCGGCAGCATGCGCGCCAGGCCGGGCAGCACCGCAAGCAGCACATAAGGCGCGGCGAGGCCCAGCCCCATCGCCAGGAACACCGCAAGCGTAACCGCCGAGGGCGCGGCCAGCGCCGCGGCGATGGCCGCTCCCATGAACGGCGCGGTGCAGGGCGTCGCGACCAAGACCGCCAACAGCCCGGTGAAGAAGCTGCCGGCATGGCCGCCTCGCGCCGCCAGTCCCTGGCCGGCTCCGGCCAGCCGAGCGCCCACGCCGAACACGCCCGAAAGGTTCAGCCCGACGCCGAACAGCACCCAGGCCAGCGCCGCCACGAACGCCGGCGACTGGAACTGGAACCCCCACCCCACTGCGCGCCCCGCCGCCCGCACCCCGGCCAGCAATACGCCTAGCGCGCCGAACGCCACGAGGACGCCCGCCGTGTAGGACAAGGCATGCGCCCGGACCGCCCCGCGCTCCGCGCCGGACATGCGGGCGATGCCCATGGCCTTCATCGCCAACACCGGGAACACGCAGGGCATCAGGTTCAGGATCAACCCGCCGAGTGCGGCCAGCAGCAGCGTTTGCAGAAGCGGCGCGGCGGGCGCCGCCGCCGGCCCGGGCACGGCATCTACCTGGAGCGCGCTCTCTTGCCCGCCGGAGTCCTGCAGCACGACGACGCCCGGCAGCGCACGGCCGTTGAACCCGGACGCGGTTTTCAGCGCCAGGGCAACCCTTCCCTCGCCGACAGTGAGCGCCTGGGGCGCCGCGGACTCGATGGCGTCCGCCGCGGCCGGGAAAAACCAAGCATCGCGCACCGTGGCCGGCGACAGCCCGGCGCCGGCGAGCGACAAAGTGCCGTCCGGGGCGATCCGCGCACCAAATGGCGACGGGCGCGGGACGCTGGCAGCGGCGGCGGCGAACAGCGGCGCTTCGGAGGACGGGGCCGGGGCGCTAGGCGGCAGCTCCAGGGTGAAGCGGCCCTCCTCCGGCACGCAGATGCGCTCGCACACCAGCCAGTTGGCGGCCGCCTCGATATGCAGCGGCCCGCTGCCGGGTGTGACGGTAAGCGGCAGCAAGACCTCGCCCGTGTAGCCGTAGGTCATCAGCGGACCCTCCGCCATGCGGCGCGGCGTCGGCCAGGTGATCGGCCCGGCGCTGGCGCCCTCGGGCAGCGTCAGCGTCAGCTCGGGCGCCGCCCCGGCGTCCCCGGGGTTTTGCCAATACGTGTGCCAGCCCGGCGCGATCCGCAGCCGCAGCCCCACATGCAGCGGCGTGCCCGGCGCCGCCGAGTCCGTGTCGGACACCAGCGTCGCGGTCATGCGGGGACTCGCCACCGCCGCACTCTCAAGTGCATGCGCGGACGGCGCCAGCATCACGGCCATCGCCAGAACCATTCCGGCACGGATCATCCAGCCCTCCTCGCCATCGCCTGGTATCGCTTACACTTATAAGAAGCAGCCCTCGATCCGCCACAAGGTCCCCTTCATGCTCCCTGCCCTTCCCGTCGCCGAGGCGCTGCCGGCCCTGCTGGACGCCTTGGCACGCCGGCCCAACGCCGTGCTGGCCGCGCCGCCGGGCGCAGGCAAGACGACGACCGTGCCGCTGGCGCTGATGGACGCCGCCTGGCGCGGGGACGGGCGCATCCTGGTGCTGGAGCCGCGCCGCCTCGCCGCCCGCGCCGCCGCCGCCCGCATGGCGTTCCTGATCGGCGAGCCGGTCGGCCAGACCGTCGGCTACCGCACCCGGCTCGACAGCGCCGTCTCCGACGCCACGCGGATCGAGGTCATCACCGAGGGTTTGCTGGTCCGCCGCCTGCTCGGCGACCCGGCGCTGGACGGCGTCGCCGCCGTGCTGCTGGACGAGGTGCACGAGCGCGCGCTGGAGGCCGACCTCGCCCTGGCGCTGTGCCTCGACCTGCAGCGGGTGCTGCGCCCGGAGCTGCGGCTGCTCGCCATGTCGGCGACGCTGGACGGCGCGCGGCTGTCTGGCCTGATGAACGCCCCGGTGATCGAGAGCGCCGGGCGCATGTTCCCGGTCGATGTGCGCCACGCCGCCCGCGACGTGGCGGACGTGCGCGACCTGCCGGACGCCATGGCTCGCGCCGTCCGGGCGGCGCTCTCGGAGCACGAGGGCGATATCCTGGCGTTCCTGCCCGGCATGGGGGAGATCCGCCGGACGGAGTCGGCGCTTGCCGGGTGCGGCGCCCTCGTGCTGCCGCTGCATGGCGACCTGCCGCCCGCCCAGCAGGACTTGGCGCTGCGCCCGGCGGAGAGCCGCCGGGTGGTGCTGGCGACCAGCATCGCCGAGACATCGCTCACCGTGCCGGGCGTGCGCATCGTGGTGGACGGCGGCTGGCGGCGCGCGCCGCGGCTCGACCCGGCGACCGGCCTCACCCGGCTTGCCACGCTCCGCATCAGCCGCGCCGCCGCCGACCAGCGGGCCGGGCGTGCCGGGCGGGAGGCGCCGGGAGTGGCGGTCCGGCTGTGGACCCCGGCGCTGCATCGCGGCCTGCCGCCCTATGACCGCCCGGCGATCCTGGAGGCCGAGCTGTCCGGCCTGGTGCTCGACTGCGCCGCCTGGGGCACGGCGCCGGGCGACCTGCCGTTTCCCGACCCGCCGCCCGCCGGCGCGCTGGCGGCGGCGCGGGCGCTGCTGGCCGGATTGGGCGCGCTCGACGTGGATGGGCGCATCACGGTTCAGGGACGGCGCATGGCGGCGCTCGGCGCGCATCCGCGGCTCGCGGCGATGATGCTGTCGGCGGAGGGTCCCGGGCAGGCGGCGCTGGCGGCGGACCTCGCGGCGCTGCTGGAGGAGCGCGACCCGCTGCGGGGCCGCGACGCGCCGGCCGACCTGCAACTGCGGCTCGACGCGCTGGCCGGTGGCGGCGGGGATGTGGACCGCGGCGCGGTCAGCCGCATCCGGCAGCAATCCGCCGCCTATCGCCGCCGCCTCGGAACCATGGGTGCTGCGACCGGCGATCCCGGCCCGCTGCTGGCGGCGGCGTTCCCGGACCGCATCGCGCAGCGGCGGGGCGAGCCGGGGTCGTTCCGCCTATCGGGTGGCGGCGGCGCACGGCTGCCGCGCAACGACCGCCTGGCCGACGCGCCGCTGCTGGCAATCGCCAGCCTCGACCTGAAAGCCTCCGCCCGCATCCGCCTCGCCGCCCCCCTCGACCCGGCCGCCCTGCCGCCCAGCATCGAGGCGCAAGTGACCGAAACCGTGGAAAGCGGCTTCGACCCGGCCTCCGGCGCGGTGCTGTCCCGCCGCCGCCGCCGGCTGGGCGCGCTGGTGCTGGAGGACCGCACCGTGGCCGCCGACCCCGAGGCCACCGCCGCCGCGCTGGCGCAGGCGGTCGGCCGCCGCCTGGACACGCTGCCCTGGACCGACGCCGCCCGGCAGTTGCAGGCGCGCGCCGCCTGGCTGCGGGAGCTGGACCCGGACACCCCGGACCTGTCCGACGCTGTGCTCGCCGCAAGCGTCGGGCAGTGGCTCGCGCCGCATCTGCTGGGACTGTCGCGCTTGGCGGAGGTCGCGGGCCTCGACCTGCATGGCGTCCTGCGCGGCCTGCTGGGCGGGCAGCGCGCGGCGCGGCTGGACCGGGACCTGCCGACGCATCTGGCGCTGCCGGGCGGGCGGGCCGCGGTGGACTACGCGCAGCCGGTGCCGCTGGCGAGCGCGCGGGCGCAGGCATTCTATGGGCTCGCGGCGATGCCGAGCCTGGCGGGCGGGCGGGTGAAGCTGCAACTGGCGCTGCTGTCCCCGGCGAGCCGGCCCATCGCGATCACCGCGGACCTCGCGGGCTTCTGGCGCGGCGCCTGGGCCGACGCCCGCAAGGACATGCGCGGACGCTACCCCCGGCATGACTGGCCGGAACGTCCCGCGGGCGATTGAGCTTTCGCAATGTGCGTTTTCGCCCCATCTTAGCCATATATTCGTCTTTTCCGTCTTTCAGGGAGCCTTGATTCATGAAACCCGGCCTTCGCGCTGTCTTGGCTGCGACGGCGCTCGTGCTGTCCGGCTGCTCGAACTACCCGGCCCGGGCCGAGTCGCTCGGCCCCTTGCGTACGGCGCCCCTGAGCTTCGCGCCGCTGGTCAAGCGGGTCGTACCGGCCGTGGTCAACATCGCGGTGACGGAGGGACGCAGCCCGACCGACGTGGCCGCCGCGATCCCGCCCGAGCTGCGCGGCACGCCGTTCGAGCGGCAGTTCCGCGAGCGGTTCCGCGGCCGGCGGGAGCAGGTGCTGGGCGCCGGCTCAGGCTTCATCATCGACCCGAACGGGCTGATCGTCACCAACAACCACGTCGTCGGCCGCGCCGACCGCATCACCGTGGCGCTGGCGGACGGCACGGAGCTGCCGGCGCGGCTGATCGGCTCGGACGACCTGACGGACATCGCGGTGATCCGGGTGAGCAGCCCGACCCCGCTGCCGTTCGTGAAGTGGGGCGACAGCCGCGCGGTGGAGGTGGGCGACTGGATCCTCGCGGCCGGCAACCCGTTCGGCCTGGGCAGCTCGGTCACGGCAGGGATCGTGTCGGCGCGCGGGCGGGACATCGGCGCCGGGCCGTTCGACGACTTCCTGCAGATCGACGCGCCGATCAACCCCGGCAACTCCGGCGGCCCGACCTTCAACCTGGACGGCGAGGTGATCGCGGTGAACACCGCCATCGTCTCGCCGACCGGCGGGTCGGTCGGCATCGGCTTCGCGGTGCCGAGCGAGATCGCGACCCGGATCGTGTCGCAGTTGCGGGACAAGGGGCGGATCGACCGCGGCTGGCTGGGCGTGTCCGTGCAGGACGCGCCGGGCCGGGTGGCGAACAACGGCGTGGAGATCGCGGGCATCGACCGCACCGGCCCCGCGGCGCGCGCCGGGCTGCGGCCTGGCGACGTGGTGCTGGCCGTCAACGGCGACCATGTGGACAGCGCCCGCGGCCTGATCCGCGCCGTCGCCGCCGCCGCGCCTGGCAGCGCCGTGAAGTTGTCCGTGCGCCGCGGCGGGCAGAGCTTCGACCTGCCCGTCACCGTCGGCCGCCGCGCCCAAGAGGCGCCGAGTTGAAGGCGCCGAGCTGAGTCATGCGAATCCTGGTGGTCGAGGACGATACGGACGTGGCAGGCTTCGTGCTGAAGGGGCTGCGGGAAGCCGGGCACGAGGCGGCGCAGGCCGGCAACGGCGCGGAGGGCCTATCGCTCGCGACCCGGGAGCCGTTCGACGCCATCATCCTGGACCGCATGCTGCCCGGCGGCCTGGACGGCTTGAGGGTGCTGGAAACGCTCCGCGCGCAAGATAACCAGACCCCCGTGCTGTTCCTGTCGGCCATGGTCGGCGTGGACGACCGGGTGCGGGGATTGCAGGCCGGCGGCGACGACTACCTGACCAAGCCGTTCGCATTCAGCGAGTTGCTGGCCCGGGTCGAGGCGCTGATGCGCCGGGGTCGGGCGGCCCAGAGGGCGGCACAGAGCGCGACGCTGCTCGTGGTCGGCGATCTGGAGATGGACCTGCTGTCCCGCACGGTGCGCCGCCGCGGGCAGAAGATCGACCTGCAGCCGCGGGAGTTCCGCCTGCTGGAGTTCCTGATGCGGCACGCCGGGCAGGTGGTGACGCGCACCATGCTGCTGGAAGGCGTGTGGGATTATCATTTCGACCCGCAGACCAATGTGATCGACGTGCATGTGTCCCGGCTGCGCCAGAAGATCGACAAGCCGTTCGACGCGACCTCCATCCAGACCGTCCGCAGCGCCGGCTACATGCTGCGCGGCGACTAGCATCGACTTTCGATGAAAGTCGATGCTTCGCTTTTCGTCGAAGTATCCGATTCACGCGGCGAATCGTGGTCGCTTTGCGACTCATGCTTCTCTGCGATCGGATACTAGGCGCAATGCGGCCCAACGCCGCCGGGCTGCGCCGGCTGTTCCGCTCCGCAGGCGTCCGCTTGGCGCTGGCCTATGCCGGGCTGTTCGCCCTGAGTGTGCTGACGCTGATGCTGCTCCTATGGTGGGCCACGATCGGCCTGCTGGATGCCCAGGTGGACGCAGCCATCCGCGCCGACGCGCAGGTGCTGTCCAACCGGTGGCAGAATGGCGGCAACGCGGCGCTGCTGGCGAACATCGAGGCCCGCCTGGCCGGCGATGCCGACGACGACGGCGTTTACCTCGTGCTCGATCCAACGGGCCAGCGCCTGAGCGGCAACCTCCCGGCGTGGCCGGCGGCCGTGGCGCGGGAGGGCGTCGTTTACGAGCTGCCGACCCGGCACCACGGCGAACCCAGCCTGGCCCGGCTCCGCCGCTTCGCACTGCCCGACGGTACTACGCTGCTTGTCGGGCGGGACGTGCGGGCACGCGCGGCTCTGCAGCGCCTGCTGACCGACATGATGGCTTGGGCGCTGGCGCCGATGAGCCTCCTGGGCCTGGCCGGGGCGCTCACGGTGCGGCGGATGTTCACGCGCATGATGGGGCACGTCACGAAGACCACGGCGGCGATTTCGGCCGGCGAGCTGCCGCCGCGCATCGGTCTGTCGGGCCGGGGGGACGAGTTCGACCGGCTGGCGGCGACGTTCAACGACATGCTGGACCGCATCAGCCGGCTGATGGACGGCGTGCGCCAGGTGTCCGACGCCATCGCGCATGACCTGCGCACCCCGATCACCCGCGCCCGCGCCCGGCTGGAGGACGCGGCGGCGAACGCCGGAAGCACGGCCGAGCTTCGCGCCGCGGTGGAGCGCGCGGTCATGGACCTCGATGGCGTCACGGCGGTGTTCCAGGCGTTGCTGCGCATCGCGGAGATCGAGGCCGGCGCCGGGCGTTACGCCTTCGCGGCGCTGGATGTCGGCCCGTTGCTGGCGGACCTGGCCGAACTCTACGGCGCGGTCGCGGAGGAGCGCGGGCTGACGCTGGCGTTGCAGGCCGCCAAGCCGCTGCCGGTCTGGGGCGACCGGGAGCTGATCCAGCAGGCGGTGGCGAACCTGCTGGACAACGCGATCAAGTTCTCACCCGAAGGCGGCACGGTCACGCTGCGGGCGCGCCGCGTCCCCGGCGCGTGGCCGGAGTCGCTGGAAATCGCGGTGTTCGACGGAGGGCCGGGCATCCCGCCCCTGGACCAGACCCGTGCGACCGACCGGTTCTTCCGGGGGGAAGCGGCGCGCAACACGCCGGGGTATGGCCTGGGGCTGACGCTGGTGCGGGCGGTGGCGGAGGTGCACGGCGGCGCGCTGCGCCTCCTGGACGCATCGCCGGGGCTGCAGGCGCTGCTGACGCTGCCGGCCAGCCGGCAGTCGTCGTTCTATACCTCAGAGGCCCGGAAGCGCGGTTTCGCGGCGGAAGGTGACCACCAGAACGTCCCGGTGGGCGGGCTGCTCCGGATCTAGCGGCCGCACGGGCGTCACGCCGTGGAACACCCGGTGGTCGTCCACCAGCGCCGCGTCCATCGGCGCTTCCAGGGTGAAGCTGCCGAGCAGCGTGCGGTCCAGGCCGTGGATGCTGGTGGTGCCCGACGCGATGTTGACCCGGCCGACCATCAGCACCAGCACCCAGTCCACGCCGTCCTGGTGCATGCCCTCGGGCGTCGGCTGGCCGGACTGGCCGGGACGCGCCTCGATGCGGAACTGGTGCGCCTCGACGTGCCAGGCGGGCGCCGGGGTCAGGCCGTCGAACAGGGCGTGGCAGGTGCGCAGGATCGCTTGGAATGCGGCGGACCCGGCGGCGGCGGGCGTGACCGGGTCGAACCAGCGGGCGATGCCGCCGTTCAGCGCGTTGTAGTCGCGGCTCTGGTAATGCGGCTGGTCCGGCTTGCGCGCGGCGCCCGCCCGGCTCACGAGGAACGCGGCGTGGCGGCGCTTCCGGTAGCGCCCGCCGTCGGCCATGTAGGTGTCGAGGCCCAGGTCGTCCCAGGTGCGGGCGAAGCCGTCCCAGTCGGACAGCCCGGCCGCCCGCAACGCTTCCGCCATCGCCGGCGCTTGCACGAAGGCGTAGCCGCCGTCGCGCAGCGCCGCCGTCCAGGGATCGAAACTGCTCATGCCACCTTTTCCTGAACCGGTTTTTCCGGGATTGGCGCCGCTGGCGCCGGGTCTGTCGTCAAGCCGGGGACCGGCACGGGCGGCGCGCTCAGCACGCGGTATGAGGTGAGCGGGCTTTCAATCGCAAGCTCGTCGAACCGCAGTTTTACCCGGCGGTTCAGCTCGCGGCCCACCGACCAGCGGCTGGCGGGCTGCGTCTTCATCCGCACGCGCAGCACCCAGGCCGCATCGACGAACTTCTCGACGCCCATGACGTCCAGCTCCTCCAGCACCAGGGAGGCCCACTTCGGGTCGCGCCGCATCTCGGCCGCGAGGTCGCGCACTACCGTGATCACCTGGGCCGGCTCCTCGTTCAGGCCCACGCTGAGGTCAAGCAGCGCGTAGCCGTAGTCGCGGGTCTGGTTGGTGACGGTCGTCACCGCGCTGAACGGGACGATGTGGACGGAGCCGTCGAGCGCGCGCAGGCGGATGGTGCGGATCGACAACGCCTCCACCGTGCCGGTCAGGCCGCCGAGCGTCACGATGTCGCCGACCTGCATGGCATTCTCCAGCAGCAGGAACAGGCCGGTGATCAGGTCCTGCACCAGCTTCTGCGACCCGAAGCCCACGGCAATGCCGATCACCCCGGCGCCGGCCAGCAACGGCGCCACGTTGACGCCAAGCTCGCCAAGCACGATCAGCGCGACCACCAGCAGGATCGACACCAGCAGCATCGTGCGGAGCATCGGCAGCAGCGTGCGCAGCCGCCCGGCGCGCGCCAGGTGCGCCTCCGCCGACAAGCGCGCGAGGTGCTGGGCAATCGCGGCGTTCGCGCCTTCCCAGACCAGTACCGCCACCGCGACCGTGACGACGATCACCGTGGCCGCCGACGCCACGCGCCCGCCCAGGCCGTTGCGCACCAGCCAGTCCACCGGGCCGAGGTTCCACACCTCCAGCAGCCCCAGCACCGTGGCGACGGCCAGCACCGCGGTGATCGCGGTGCGCAGCACGGGCTGGTAGAACACGGCACGCTCCACCAGTCCCGGGTGGCGGGCCAGCAGCGTCGGGTTGAAGCGCAGCGCGCGGTCAAGGCCGCCGATCAGCATGACCGTGGCCAGCCGGGACGCCACCAGGACGGCGAAGGTGACGAGGCAGAAGTGGATGAGCCGCACGTAGCCGTTGCGCAGCTCCGCCGCCCAAACCAGCCAGAGCGCGGCCAGGAAGAAGACGGCGATCAGGTGCCAGATGTCGGCCAGGCGGTTCCGCAGCGACGCCCAAAGGCCCTCCGTCATCGGCAGCGCGCGGATCGAGGCCGCCACGTGCGACCGGGATTGCAGCACGGCCACGATCAGGAAGCCGTGCATGACCAGCGCGAACAGCTTGAGCAGCGCGTCATGCGCGGTCTGGTACATGCCGAACAGCAGCCCGACCTCCGCCAGCACGTAGCCGGTGACGCCCACGGCGAGGACCCGGCGTATCCACCGGGTGAGGAACCCCGCCGCCCAGTCCGAGATGTGCAGCAGCCGCAGCCGGGGCGCGGACGGGGACACCAGCATCGCCGTGACGCTCAGCGCCATCCGGCTGAGGATGTAGGCGTCGAGCACCTCCTGGATGGCGAGCCGGGTGATCGCGGGTTCGCCAAGCTCGGTGCCGAGCAGCAGGACGGCGGTTGCGGCAAAGGCGGCGATGGGCAGCAGGTCCAGCAGCAGGCGCCCGGCCAGGTACGGCAGCCGCCGCAGCGTGCCCACCGCGCGGCTGAGCTGGCGGCTTTGCACCGCCTCGATGTCGCCGGCCTCGGCCGCGGCCAGCCCGGATTCGGGCAGCGGCAAGGGAGCGTCAACCGGGTCCGCAACGGCGGGGGTCCACGCGCCCACGGCGACGCGCATCCGGCGCAGCAGGCGGATCACGGCGAGTTCGACGACCAGCCCGCTCCCGATGATGACCGCGAGCCGCCACAGCGCGTCGAGCAGGCGGGCGCGGAAGTCCGGGGTCTCGGCCTGGGTCGCGATCCAGCGCCACAGCAGCGGCAGGTCGTTCACCGAGTGGATCGCCGTGGCGAGCTGCGACCCCGTCGCGGCAATCGCCGTCGCGGTCTGGTCAACGACCTGGGCGCCCAGGCTGTCGGGCTTGAGCGGCAGGATCTGGCTCGGCGCGGCGGGAGCTGGGGCGGCGGGGGCCGGGGTTGGGACCGGGGCGGCCGGAGCCGGGGCGGGAACAGGCGTGGCTCCGCCCGCGGCCGGCGCGGCTTTGGCCAGGCTTTCCAGCACCGTGGTGAACTCGGCCCGGCGCCTGTCGTCCCGCAGCAGGTCCAGCACCTGCTGCGCTTGCGCGGGCGCCAGCGCCGGGGCGGCCTGACTTGACGCCGCTTGGGCCGGCGCGGCTTGGGCCGGCGATGCCGGCGCCTGGCTGTGCCCAGGCGACGCGAGGCCTAGCACAAGAGCCGGAAGCAGGATCATGGGCAGGAAGCGCAGATGCATGCGCAGCGTCGAACACCTGTGCGCAAACCGTGTCAATGCCGTTCCTATGTTGGCCGCATGGCGGGGCGGGGATGACATTGCCGATACAACGCCCAGCTTCATGTCATGATTTGGTGCTGCCTATGACGACATTTCTGACGATTCTGGTGGGTTTGGCGATGCTGGGGACCCTGGGCGTGCTTTTCGCCGGGCTGATCGGCCTGGCGCGCGGCGGGGAGAACGCGCGGCTGTCCAACACCCTGATGCGCTGGCGCGTCGCCTTGCAGGCCGTCGCGCTGGTCCTGTTCGTTATCCTGCTTTCGCTGCTGCGGGGCTGATGGCAGGGCTGCCCAGGTTTGACATTCGGACGGCCTGCCCCATAAGGTTTAGCCGGTTTTTGCCGTGCCGCGGCAGGCTGCCGGGCCTGGCCTCGCCCGGCGCGCGCCCACCCCACCCATAACCTAATGGCAGTCCCATGAAGCTCCTGGTCCCCGTCAAGCGCGTCGTCGATTACAACGTGAAGGTGCGCGTCAAGGCGGACGGCTCCGGCGTCGAGACGGCGGGCGTCAAGATGTCGATGAACCCGTTCGACGAGATCGCCGTCGAGGAGGCGGTGCGCTTGAAGGAGAAGGGCATCGCCACCGAGATCGTCGCGGTCTCCATGGGTATCGCCGCCTGTGCCGAGACGATCCGCACGGCGCTCGCCATGGGCGCCGACCGCGGCATCCTGGTGGAGACGGACGTGGAATTGCAGCCGCTGGCGGTCGCCAAGCTGCTCAAGGCGCTGGCCGATAAGGAGCAGCCCGGCCTTATCATCATGGGCAAGCAGGCCATCGACGACGACATGAACGCGACCGGGCAGATGCTGGCCGCCCTGCTCGGCTGGCCGCAGGGCACGTTCGCGAGCCGGGTTTCCATCGAGGGCGAAAAGCTGGTGGTGACGCGGGAGATCGACGGCGGGCTGGAGACGCTGGAGCTGAACATGCCCTGCATCGTCACCACCGATTTGCGCCTAAACGAGCCGCGCTATGCCAGCCTGCCGAACATCATGAAGGCGCGCAAGAAGCTGATCGAGACCATCAAGCCCGCCGACCTCGGCGTGGATCCTGCGCCTCGGCTGCGCCTGGTGAAGGTTGCGGAGCCGCCGCGCCGCGTCGCGGGCGTCAAGGTCGGCTCGGTCGCCGAGCTTGTGCAGAAGCTGCGAACCGAAGCAAAGGTGATCTGACATGCCATCGCTCGTCCTGCTCGACCACGACCACGGCCAGATCAAGCAGCCGTCCCGCAGCGCCGTCGCCGCCGCCGCCCAGTTGGGCGAGGTGCACGTGCTGGTGGCCGGCGAGGGCGTCGGCGACGCCGCCGCCGCCGCCGCCAAGCTCCCGGGCGTGACCAAGGTGCATGTGGCCGACAACCCGGCCTATTCACACAGTCTGGCGGAGCCGCTGGCCGCCCTGCTGGTTTCGATGGCCGGGCACCACGACCACATCATGGCGGCCAGCACGGCGACCGGCAAGAACGTGATGCCGCGCGTCGCCGCCCTGCTGGACGTGCAGCCGATCAGCGACATTGCCGGGATCGTCGATGCCGACACCTTCGTCCGGCCGATCTACGCGGGCAACGCCATGGCCACGGTCGCCTCGTCCGACAGCAAGAAAGTCATGACGGTCCGTGCCGCGAGCTTCGATCCCGTCGCGGCGGAGGGGGGCAGCGCTGCCATCGAGCCGGTCTCCGCCCCCGATGCGCCGGCCACGTCGCGCTTCGTCTCGGCCGAGCTGTCCAAGAGCGAGCGGCCGGAGCTGACCGCGGCGCGCATCGTGATCTCCGGCGGGCGCGGGATGCAGAACGGCGAGAACTTCAAGCTGCTGGAGCCGATCGCCGACAAGCTGGGCGCAGCCGTCGGCGCGTCGCGGGCGGCGGTCGATGCCGGTTACGTGCCGAACGACTACCAGGTGGGCCAGACCGGCAAGATCGTGGCGCCGGACCTTTACGTCGCCATCGGCATCAGCGGCGCCATCCAGCATCTGGCGGGCATGAAGGACAGCAAGGTCATCGTCGCGATCAACAAGGACGAGGACGCGCCGATCTTCCAGGTGGCGGATTACGGCTTCGTCGGCGACCTGTTCAGCGCGTTGCCGGAGCTTGAGGCGGAGCTGGGACGGGCTTCTTGAGCGTTGATTTAGAGCAACCCGCGCCGCCGGACGTGCAGGCGGTGGGCGTCGTCGGCGCCGGGCAGATGGGCAGCGGCATCGCGCATATCTGCGCGCTGGCCGGGCTGCCGGTCGTGCTTCTGGACACCAAGCCGGACGCGCTCGACAAGGCGATGGCGGCGATGGCGCGCAACATGGACCGCCAGGTCGCCAAGAACGTGATCACAGCCGGGCAGAAATCGGCCGCGCTGGCGCTGGTCATGCCCAGCAGCGACTATGCGGCCTTCTCTGACGCCGACCTGGTGATCGAGGCGGTGACGGAGAAGGAAGAGGTCAAGCGCGCCATCTTCCGCGCCCTGACCCCGCATTTGAAGCCGTCCTGCATTCTGGCGAGCAACACCAGCAGTATCAGCATCACGCGCCTGGCCGCCAGCACCGACCGGCCGGAACGCTTCATCGGCATGCACTTCATGAACCCGGTCCCGGTCATGAAGCTGATCGAGGTCATCCGCGGCATCGCGACCGACGAGCCGACGTTCCAGGCGGTGCAGGCCCTGGCCGCCCGGCTCGACAAGACGACGGCGGTGTCCGAGGACTTCCCGGCCTTCATCGTCAACCGCATCCTGGTGCCGATGATCAACGAGGCGGTTTACGCCTTGTATGAAGGCGTCGGCGGCGTGACCGGGATCGACAGTGCGCTGCGGCTGGGCGCCAACCATAAGATGGGGCCGTTGGAGCTGGCCGACTTCATTGGGCTGGATACCTGCCTCAGCATCATGCAGGTGCTGCACGAGGGGCTGGCGGACAGCAAGTACCGCCCCTGCCCGTTGCTGGTGAAGTACGTCGAGGCGGGCTGGCTGGGCCGCAAGACCGGGCGGGGCTTCTACGACTACGTCGTGACGCCGCCGCGCCCGACGCGCTGAAGGGTGCAGTCGCCCGACAGGCTTCCGGCGCCATCGTAAGCGAGCTGATCCTGACGGCTATTGCCTGAGTTGCCCATCCATGCGTCCAGACTTCAACAGCGCGCATTGGCTTTCGGCGAGCGGTTCCCATGCTTCGTCCGCCGGCGTCGTGGCCATCAGCTTGTAGTAGTCCCAAGGATGCGTGCTCTCGGTGGGTGACTTGACCTGGAAAAGGTAGGCCGGGCAAAGGAACAGGCCATCCTCGCGGATATGCTGCCGGCCGAAGCAGTCATCGTCGGTGGGCAGCGCCTTCATCCGCGTCACCACGGCCCCGCCGTCCTGCTTCGCCGCGGCAACGCCGATGTCGGCCACGGCTTTCAGGTAATGCAGGCTGGCGGCGTAAACCCCTGCGTTGCCCATATGCGGGTAATTCGCCAGCTTGCCCTTCACACGGTTGGTGAGGGCCCGGGTGCGGTCGTTCAGGTCCCAGTAGAAGGTCTCGGTCAGCGTCAATCCCTGTGCGACGTCCAACCCGAGGCCATGGATGTCAGGCAAGAATACCAACAAAGCGGACATTCGCATCGTTTGCGTCAGCCCGAATTCCCTCGCCTGCTTGATGCTGTTGGCCAGGTCCGTGCCGGCGTTGGCAAAGCCGAGGACCTTCGCGCCGCTCGCCCGGGCAGACGCCAGGAATGAGGCGAAGTCCGTGGTGCCCGGGAACGGGTAAACCGACGCTCCCAGGACCTTGGCGCCGGCCTGCGTGACGAACCGGGACGTGTCGCGCTGCAGCTGCTTCCCGAAGACGTAGTCGGCGGTGATGAAATACCAGGTGTCTCCCCCCGACCTCGCCATGGCTTCGCCAGTGGATTTTGCCAGCATAAAGGTGTCGTAGGTCCAGTGGATCGTGATGGGCGCGCACATGCGGCCGGTCAGGTCAGTCGTCGCGGCGCCAGTGTTGACGTAGGCCTTGTTCTTCTCGCGGCAAACCTCATTCACCGCCAGCGCCACAGCGGAATTCGGCACATCGGCGATCATGTCCACGCCATCGCGGTCCAGCCATTGCCGCGCGATCCCCACGCCGACATCAGGCTTGTTCTGGTGGTCTGCGTAGATCACTTCGATGTCGAACCCTCTTGAGCCGAACTCCTGCACCGCCTGGCGAACGCAGTTCACGTCGGCCATGCCGCCGAGATCGCGATACGGACCTGACTGATCGTTGAGGACGCCGATTTTGATGGTTTGCCGCGCCGCGCGAGCTTTGGAGAAAGGGAGAGCACCCGTGGCGGCGGATTGGAGCAGTTTGCGGCGACTGATCTGCATGACCGTGCCTCCCGACCTTCTTGTTGGGCCGCGAAGCCGCAGCGTCGCGACCTGTCCACAGCACCACAGGACACGCGCCATTTCAACTGGTATCGGCTTCACTGAAGCGGAGAACGATTTCGCGGAAAACTCAGCTTCGCCAGGTGCCGCCGTTTCCTGCAAGCGTTCCACCGCCGCGAAGACGTGGCGGCAGGACCAGACAGGCGCAGCACGACCAAATGAGACTCATAGTGAGAATAGGATCAAGGCCCGGACGGGCCACCCAAACCGGTTCTCAGAACAGCCCCTCGATCATCCCGTCCGCGCCCAACCGGATGGCGTTCGCGGCTGGAACCCGCGGCAGGCCCGGCATGGTCATGATGTCCCCGCACACCGCGACGACAAACCCTGCTCCCGCGGACAGCCGCACCTCGCGCACGGGCAGCACATGGTTGTCCGGGGCACCCATGGCGGTCGGGTCGGCGCTGAAGCTGTACTGGGTCTTGGCGATGCAGACGGGCAAGCCGCCATAGCCCGCCGCCTCGAACCTTTGCAGCCGCTTCGTCACCGCGGGCGCCAAGGCGATGTCGTGCGCCCGGTAGATTTTTTGCGCTACCGTCCGGATCTTGTCCGCAAGTCCCAGGGATGGCGGGTAAAGCGGCTTATACTGCGCCTCGCCCCCCTCGATCCGGGCCAGGACGGCACGGGCCAGCGCCTCTGCCCCCGCAGCACCGTCCGCCCAGTGGGTGCACAGCACCGTCTCGACGCCACGCTCCTGCATCGCGGCCTGCACCACCGCGAACTCGCGCGGCGTGTCGGAGACGAACTGGTTGAGCGCGACCACGACGGGCAGGCCGAAGCCTTGCAGGTTCTCGACATGCCGGGCCAGGTTGACCAGGCCGCGCTCCACCGCCGCCGGATCCTCCCGCCCCAGGTCGGACTTCGCCACGCCGCCGTGCATCTTCAGCGCCCGCAGCGTCGCCACGATCACGGCGCAGCGCGGCGCCAGCCCGGCGCTCGGGCACTTGATGTCGAGGAACTTCTCGCCGCCCAGGTCGGCGCCGAACCCGGCCTCCGTCACCACCACGTCGGCCAGCTTCAGGCCGAGCCGGGTGGCCATCACCGAGTTGCAGCCATGGGCGATGTTGGCGAAGGGCCCGCCATGGATCAGCGCCGGCGACCCTGCCAACGTCTGCACCAGGTTGGGCGCCAGCGCGTCCCGCAGCAAAGCCGCCATCGCGCCGTCCGCCTGCAACTCCCGCGCCGTCACCGCCGACCCGTCCCGGCGCGACGCCACCTGCATGCGCCCGAGCCGGTCCTGCAGGTCGGCAAGGTCCCGCGCCAGGCAGAACACGGCCATCACCTCGCTCGCGACGGTGATGTCGAAGCTGTCCTCCCGCGGCGACCCGTTGGCGGCGCCGCCAAGCCCGTTCACGATGCTGCGCAGCGCCCGGTCGTTCATATCGAGCGCGCGCCGCCACGTGACCCGGCGCGGGTCGATCCCCAGCGCGTTGCCCCAGTACAGGTGGTTGTCGAGCAGCGCCGCGAGCAGGTTGTTCGCCGAGGTGATCGCGTGGAAGTCGCCGGTGAAGTGCAGGTTGATCTCGTCCATCGGCGCCACCTGCGCCCGCCCGCCGCCGGTAGCCCCCCCCTTCACGCCGAAGCACGGACCCAACGACGGCTCCCGCAGGCAGATCATCGTCCGGCGCCCCACGCGGTTCAGCGCGTCGCCCAGCCCGATGGTCGTGGTGGTCTTGCCCTCCCCGGCCGCGGTCGGACTGATGCCCGTCACCAGCACGAGCGCGCCGTCCGTCCGGTCCTCCTGGGCCTGGATAAAGTCGAGGCCGATCTTCGCCTTGAACCGCCCATACGGCTCCAGCGCCTCGGCCGGGATGCCGGCGGCCTCCGCCACCTCGCTGATCGGGCGCAGCTTCGCGGCCCGGGCGATTTCCAGGTCAGTGGGCATCAGGCGGCCTTCCGGGTGCGCAGGCCCAGGGCAGCCATGGCGTCCCCGATGGCCCGCACCGCGCCCTGCATGTCCTCGGGCGTGACCGCGCCGATGCAGCCGACCCGGAAGCTGGGTTCCCGCGTGTTGTAGAAGTTGCTGATCAGCACCCCGCGCGCTTTCAATTGGTCGACGAAGGCTTGCAGGTTCCAGGCCGGGTCGTCCGGCGCCGCGACGTTGACGACGACCGGCCCCTGGAGTCCCGGCGGCAAGAGCGGCTGCAGGCCGAGGCCGAGGACGCCGTCATACAGCACCCGCATGTTCGCGGTGTACCGCGCAAGCCGCGCCGGCTGCCCGTCCTCCGCGTCGAACCGGTCGAGCGCCACGGCGAACGCCGCGATGGCCTGCGCCGCCGGGGTGAAGCGGTGGCTGCCCCAGCCCGACCGCTCGCCAAGCTCATGGACGTCGGCGAGGTCCAGCGACCAGCTCGCCGCACGCCCGGCGCTAGCCCGGAGGCTGTCCACCCGCGCCACCGTCAGCGACATGCCGGGCAGCCCTTCGATGCATTTGTTGGAGGTGAAGCTGAGGCTGTCCACCATCGGCAGGCGGCCGATGTCCAGCGGCATGGCCCCGAACGCGGAGATGGCGTCGATCAGCACCCGCCGGCCTTCCCGCCCGGCGGCCTCGGCCAGGGCCGGCGCGTCGTGCACGATCCCCGTCGCGGTCTCGCTGTACACGACGGCCAGGTGGCTGATCGCTGGGTCGGCCGCCAGCGCCGCCTGCACCGCGGCGGGATCGACCCGCTCCGTCGGCGACACGGGGAGCGTGACCACCCGGCGCCCCGCCTCGGTCGCCAGCCGGACCAGCCGGTCGGCATACTGCCCGGTCAGCGGCACCAGGATCGTCCCGCCCGGCGCCACGAAGGTGCGGATGGCGGCCTCCATCGCGAAATGGCCGCAGCCCGGCAGCGGCAACGCCGCATGCTCCCCCGGCCAGCCGCCGGCGATGGCGAGCACGCGCTCCCGCACCCGGGCCAGGAGGCCGCGGAACTCCAGGTCCCAAGGCGCATAGTCCAGGGCCGCCGCGGCACGCACGGACGGGTGGGTGGTGACGGGTCCTGGGATCAGAAGGAGCATGGTCGCATGGGGCCTGTAGAGTTGGGTGGGAACGTCCTGTGGGTTCCAGCATCGCAGAGGGCCAACGTTCTTGCTAGAACCGCCGCATGACATCGCCCCTGCCGTTGCCGGATTGGGTTCCTCCGTGGGCTCAACTGGCCATCCTGATCGCCGTCCTGCTGTTTGGCCTCATGTTCCTGCTGATGCCGTTCGCCGTGTTCGGCGTCAAAGGGCGGCTGGATCTGCTGGAAGCGCGCCTGGACGAGATCCAGGGCGAGATCCGCAGCCTCGCCCTGCGGCTGCCGGAGCCGGACATGGACGACGCCTCGGCTATGGCCGGCAGGACACGCTCCAACGGCCGAGACGGTTATGCCGCCCCCGAGTACGACGATTACGCGAGCCAGCGTCCCCCCATCCCGCCCGCCCCGCAGGACCGCCGCCCCCCGCCCCCCGGCCCGTCCCGCGCCCGCACCGAGCCGCGGCTTTACTGAACTGCCGCTTGCGCAGGGATCGCCGCACGGTGCTTGATAAAACCCACACCATGCGGAGCAGCCGCCGATGCGCGTGAGCGTCATCCAGATGAACCCCGGCGCCGACAAGGCCGCCAACATCGCCCAGGCCGCCCGGCTGATCGACGGCGCCATCGAGGCCGACCGCCCCGGCCTGGTGAGCCTGCCAGAGATGTGGACCTGCCTCGGCGGCGACCGCGCCGCCAAGCAGGCGGCGTCCGAGGTGCTGCCGGCGCAAGGCTCGAACGAGCCAGGCGGTCCCGCCTACGAGTTCCTGCGCCGCACCGCACGGGAGCGCGGCATCCACGTCCATGGCGGCTCGCTCGGCGAGCAGGCGGCGGACGATGCCCGGCTGTTCAACACGACGGTGGTGTTCAGCCCGCAGGGCGCCGAGGTCGCGCGCTACCGCAAGATCCACCTGTTCGACATCACGACGCCCGACGGCCAGGGCTACCGGGAAAGCGCCAGCTACGGCAGCGGCGCGGCCATCGTGACCTTCGAGGCGGACGGCGTTCGGGTGGGCTGCGCGATCTGCTACGACCTGCGCTTTCCCGAACTGTTCCTGGCGCTCCGCCGGGCCGGCGCGGCGCTGATCCTCCTGCCGTCGGCGTTCACGGTGGCGACGGGACGGGACCATTGGGAGGTTCTGATCCGCGCCCGCGCCATCGAGACCCAATGCTGGCTGGCGGCCCCGGCCACCTGGGGCCGGCACCGCGACGGCGCCGGGCAGGACCGCTTCACCTACGGGCATTCGCTGGTTTGCGACCCTTGGGGCCAGGTGGTTTCGACGGTGTCGGACGGCGTGGGCTGGACCACGGCGCGCATCGACCTGCCGCGGCTCGACCGGGTCCGCCGGGACATGCCCGTGCTTGAGCATCGGCGCGACGACGTGTTCGCCCCGAAAGGCTTGCGGTTGGCATGAGGGCGCGCAGATGAGCAGCGAGGCGGCGGGCCTGATGCCGGAGGCCGGGCCGCTGCTCGGAACGCCAGGGGTTCCATATTTCTCCACCCCGATCACGCGCATCGCCTTCGTCGCGTCGCCCACGGTCCTGGCGGCGGAAAGCCGTGAGCGTCTGACGCTCCTGCATGGGAACTGCCCCGTGCAGGACGCGGACGTCGTCGTCTGCCTCGGCGGTGACGGCTTCATGCTGGAAACGCTGCACCGCATCATGGCCGACCAGGCGGTGACGCCGGTTTATGGGATGAACTGCGGCTCGGTGGGGTTCCTGATGAACGCCTTTGCCGAGGACGACCTGCCGGCCCGTCTGGGCCGGGCGCAGGCGGTCGTGCTGCATCCGCTCCGCATGCACGCCGTCACCCACACCGGCGCCGTCGAGGAGGCGCTGGCATTGAACGAGGTGTCGCTGCTGCGCCAGTTGCGCCAGGCGGCGAAGATCCGCATCACGGTAGACGGCCGGGTGCGGCTGCCTGAGCTGATCTGCGACGGCGTGCTGGTGTCCACGCCGGCCGGATCAACTGCTTACAACCTGTCCGCGCATGGCCCCATCGTGCCGCTGTCCGCCAACCTGCTGCCCTTGACCCCCATCAGCGCCTTCCGCCCCCGCCGCTGGCGCGGCGCCTTGCTGCCCAGCACCGCGGACGTGCTGTTCGAAATCCTGGAACTGGACAAACGGCCGGTGGCGGCGGTTGCGGACTTCACCGAGGTCCGCAACGTGGCGTCCGTCGCCATCAGCGAGGATCGAACAGTCGCCACGACGATCCTGTTCGACCCGGAGCAGGGCTTGTCCGAGCGGATCGTCGCCGAGCAGTTCACCGTGTGAGGCGGGGGACGCCAGAGCCGTAATCACCCGGGCGTCCCTCGCCCCTTCCCGCCCTGCGCTGGTATCGCCCGGCTGTGACCGGCGCCCCTTTCAAGCGGCGCCGAGCTGTGCTGCAGCGCTCATGGCCGGCACGGCGTGCAGCAGGATGCCCATCGCCTCGCTCGGCGCCGAGGTCAGCAGGTGGCTCAGGGCGATCTTCGGCACGGCGGCCTTGGCCTGGTCGCGCACCGTGTAGCCGCGGCCCCAAACGGTTCCGATGATCTCGCCGGCGCCCGCCTGTGCCAGCTTCTTGCGCAGCTTGCAGATGAACACGTCGATGATCTTCACCTCCGGCTCGTCCATCCCGCCGTAAAGGTGGTTGAGGAAGGCCTCCTTGGTCAGCACGGTGCCCTTCCGCAGCACCATCAGCTCCAGCATCGCATACTCTTTGCCGGTCAGGTGGACCGGCTCGCCGGACACCATCACCTCGCGGCTCTCAAGGTTGAGCTGCACCGAACCGACCCGCAGCGTCGGCTGGCTGTAGCCCTTGCTGCGGCGCACGATGGCTTTCATGCGCGCGACCAGCTCAGTGCTGTCGAACGGCTTGGTGATGAAGTCGTCCGCGCCGACGCTGAACGCCTTCACCTTGGCCTGCGGCTGGGTCACGCCCGACAGCATGATGACTGGCGCCTCGATCCGGTTGGAGCGCATCCGCCGAACTACCTCGTAGCCGTCCATGTCGGGCAGCATCAGGTCGAGCAGGACGATGTCGTAGTCGTAATGGCGCACCAGCTCGAGCGCCTCCTCCCCGGTTTCGATGTGATCAACGATGCCGCCGTTCGCCTTCAAGACTTGCATCACGCTGCGGGCGGTGGCGAGTTCGTTTTGAACCAGTAGCACACGCATGGGTTGTTCCTTCCTCGTCAGCAAAAACAATATGCAACTTATACGTGCGTATGTCCACACAAAATTCACCTTTGTAGCGTATCAAAAGTGAGACACAGATTTAAATAGGACGGATGATGCTTGGCGGTGAACAGAATGCGAAACGGTCGATGATGCCGAGCCAAGCGCAAGTTAACGGCACGCCGCGGGGTGGCCTTATTCAGCGGTTGCAGGCGGCTCCGGCTGCAATCAGCCAAGCTGGCGCGTTAAGTCTGAATGGACGGGTCGCCGCGGTGTCCGGCATGATGGTGGAGGTGGCCGGGTTGGCCGGCCACGCCGCGGTGGGCGACCGCATCACCCTGGCGCCGCAGCCCGGCAAGGCCCGTATCCCGGCGGAGATCGTGGGATTTCGCGGGGGGCATGCGCGTGCGTTGGCGTTTGGCACGCTCACCGGCATCGGGCCGGGCTGCACGGCGGCCACGTCGCATTCCGGCGCGCGGGGCGCGCAGCTCGCCGTGAGCGACGGCTGGCTCGGCCGCGTGGTCGATCCCATGGGCTGCGCCATGGATAGGCTGGGACCGCTCCCTGCCGGCACGGTGCCGTGCCCGGTCAACGCCGCGCCGCCTTGCGCTGCGACCCGGGCGCGGCTGGGGCCGCGCGTCGGCCTGGGCGTCCGCGTGCTCGACCTGTTCACCACGATGCGGCAGGGCCAGCGCCTGGGCTTGTTCGCCGGGTCGGGCGTCGGCAAGTCCACCCTGCTGTCCATGCTGGCGCAACGGGTGAACTGCGACGTGGTCGTGCTCGCCCTGATCGGGGAGCGCGGGCGGGAGGTGCGGGAGTTCCTGGAGGACGACCTGGGCGCGGAGGGCCTCGCCCGCTCGGTCGTCGTGGTCGCGACTTCGGACCAGCCCCCGCTGATGCGGCGGGAAGCCGCCTACACCGCGATGACGGTCGCCGAGCATTTCCGCGATCAGGGCAAGTCCGTCCTGCTGCTGATGGACAGCGTGACCCGCTTCTGCCTGGCACTGCGGGAGATCGGCCTTTCCGCCGGGGAGCCCCCGGCCACCCGCGGCTATCCGCCCAGCGTCTTCGCCGAGCTGCCGCGCCTGCTGGAGCGCGCCGGCCGCGGTCCGGACCGCGGCGGCGCCACCGGCCACATCACGGCGCTGTTCACCGTGCTGGTAGAGGGTGACGACCACAACGAGCCGGTGGCCGACGCGGTGCGGGGCATCCTGGACGGCCACGTCGTGCTGGACCGCAAGGTCGGCGAGAACGGGCGCTACCCCGCGGTGGACGTGCTGCGCTCCCTGTCGCGGACGGTGCCCGGCTGCAACAGCGCGACCGAGAACCGCTGGACCCGGCGCGCGCGCAGCATCCTGTCGCTGCATGCCGAGCTTGCGGACCTGGTCCGCCTGGGCGCCTACCGCCCGGGCACGGACGCCGCTTCTGACGAGGCGCTTCGTCTTGCTCCCGCAATAGAAGGTGTGCTGCAACAAGGCAGGCAGGAGTGGTGTGGGCTGGAACAGGCCTTCGACTCGCTGCGCATCGCCTTGGAGGAGCCGGATGAAGCATAAGGCCATTCAAACCGTGGCGCGCTTGCGCCGCTTGGCACTCGACGACGCGAGCCAGGCCCTGTCCCGGGCGCTGGCCGCCGAATCCGCCGCCGCCGCCCGTGCCGACGAAGCGACCCGGCAGATCGCCGACGAAGCTGCTGCGGCCTCGAGCCTGGCCGGAACCGACGCCACCGTCGAGGCCTTCGCCGCCTGGCTGCCCGGCGCGCGTCAGCACGAAGCCGAGGCGCGGGACGCCTGCGAGCGCGCGGGCGCCGAGGTCGCCCGGCTGCGCGCCGTGTTGACCGCCAGCCGCGCCGCGTATGAGGCCGTGGAGTCCCTCCTGGCGCAGCATATGGAGGCGCAGGCCAAGGAGCGCGACCGCCGCAGCCAGGCCGAACTGGACGAGGCCGGGCGTCAAACGGAGCCGCGGTAGCGCGGCCCAAGGAGCGTTTCTGTGGGCAGGCCCGGCGGACTCATCACCCGGCGCCGCTTGCGTTGGGCGCCGGGCTGTTGGATATCCGCCCGATGCCAGACCTTGCAGCGTCCCTGCCCTTCACCGTGCAGCCGTCCGCCCTTCTTTGGGCGGACCCCGCCGATAGCACCCCCGCTGACCTTCAGGCGATCCAGTGCCCGAATTGCGAGTCGGACGATGCCAAGGCGCTCGTACTGACCTTCGACGGGCGGCAGCATAGGATCGTCTCGCAGAAGCGGCTCAACGTGCTGCGCTGCCCGGCCTGCGGCTGCCGTTTCTATGACGACCAGCGTCCGCCCGACTACGCCGACCCGGAGATGAACAATCATGGATGCGTGCCGTTCTATGTGCAGCAAGGCGCCGGGATCGGGTTGATCACCCGTCCCTTGGCGCAGGCTGCCGCAGCGCCCGGCAGCAGCTACATGGAAGTCGGCTGCGGCTACGGCTTCGGCCTCGATTTCGCGCTCAACAGCCGCGAATGGAACGGCATCGGCATCGACCCGGCGCCGCTCGCCGCGGTCGGCCGCGAGGCGCTGCGCGTCGCCATCGAGCTGCGTTATTTGCGCGACGACGACGAGGCCCGCGGCACCATCGACGTGGTGATGGCGTCGGAGACCATCGAGCATGTGCCCTCCCCCATCGCGTTCGTCCGCACGCTGCGCGCCATGCTGCGGCCGGGCGGGCTGCTGGTGCTGACCACGCCGAACGGCGACGACATCATGCCCGCGACATCGCCGGGCGCCATCGTTTCCCTGCTGTCGCCGACGCTGCACCTCGTGATCCAGAGTCGTGAGAGCCTCGCCGCCCTGCTGCGCCGGGCCGGCTTCGCCCACGTGGACGTGCAGGTTGACGGCCATTCGCTGGTGTCCTTCGCGAGCGATGCGCCGCTGGCCTTGGAACATGACCCCGCGACGCTGCGGCGGCTTTACCGCGCGCACCTCGCACGGCGGGCGGAGGCGTTCGACGGCGCCAGCGACGTGTTACTGGGATATGCTGGACGTTCGTTCCAGGAAAGCGTGAACGATGGCGACATGATTGCCGCCGCCCGCGCCTGGGCCTTGCTGGTGCCGGCCTGCCAGGACCGCTTCGGCTTCGAGCTCGATCAGATCAAAGAACTGCCGCCTGCGCTCTCGACCTGTGATCTTGAAGTCATGGCCCGCCTGGTTCCCTTGAACCTGGGTGGCCTGCTGTATGCGCGGGGCATCCAACGCCTGAACGAAGGCGTTCCGCGGCCCGAACTTGAGGCGCAGTTCACCCTTGCGGCCCAGGCAGCTGCGGCGATGCGCCGCGCGTTGAACGAGTTGTCCATGGAGGACGGTCAAACCGAGGATATCGGCTGGACAGCCTCGGCGGAGGCGCTGCTCTGCGCCGCGGCCGGGGGCGCTCCGGACATCGCCGCCCGGCTGGCCGCGCTGCCCCCGGCGCCGGCGGGCGGAGCGGCCCGGCGCCGGGCCACCCTGGGCCGCGCCGTCGGCAACCTGGTCAACGCGGGGCACTACGCCCTGGCGCGCGAGGCCGCGCAGTCGGCGGGCTTCGGCATCCCGGCTGGCGACGCGCCGCTGGACGACGGCGAGCGGGATCTCATGTTCAGCCTTGCCGTGCTGGACGTGCAGACGGGACCGGACGGGCACACGCTCGGCGACCCGGCAGCGGCGCGGCGCGGCTTTATGCGGGTCCGGGCCTCGGCGGCGCCTGGATCTGACCTGTGGCGCGCCGCGCTGCGCGGCGAGATGCTGGCCATCGATCTCGCGCCTGCGATGGATGGCGTGGAGGCGCTGGCCTCCGCGGTTCTTACCGCGCAGCCCGACCCCGAGGTGGCCCGGTGGGCATTCCCCAAGCTGGTCAACGCCGGCCGTTACGACGCGGCGCGGCGGGTGGCGCAGTCGGGCGCGTTGACTGAACCCGCGGCCGGGCAGCCGCTTGCGGAGCAGGACCGGGATGTCGTGTTCTGCCTAGCGGTGCTGGCCCTGCAAGAACCGAAACCGCCAGGCGAGGCGCTTGCCGCGGCCCGGCTCCGGTTCGCGCGGGTGCGCGAGGCGGCCGCGCCGGGCCTGCCGCTCTGGTGGGCGGCGTTCCATGGCGAGCTGCAGGCGCTCGAATTGTCCGAAGATGGACGTGAAATGGCGACGATGATCGCTTCGGTCGTCAAGAATCATCCGGACGTCAAGCTGGGCTATCCCGAGATGATGCGGCTGGTGAACGCAGGACAGCATGACGCCGCGCGGGAGGTGGTGCGCCGCTCCAACCTGGAGGCCGGCTTCGCCCAGCCCGGCAGCGCCTTGCCGCTCGATGCCCACGAGCGGGACTGCCTGTTCTTCCTGGCCGTGCTGGACGCGCAGATCGGCCCGGATGGCCGCGCGGCGGGTCAGCCGGCGGTGGGCCGCAGCCGCTTCGCCCGCGTGCGCGCCGCGACGCCGCCGGGTTCGGACCTGTGGTGGGCGGCGCTGCGCGGCGAGCTGCAGTCGCTCGACTTGATGGACGCGCAGGACGAGGCGGCCGTGCTGACGGCCGAGATCGCGGCGGCGCATCCTGGACTGGTGTTACCGGACGACATCGCGGCCCGCATCACACCACCAGACGCAGAGGCCAGGCGCGCCTAGCGTGGCCGCAAGCACCCTGCGTAGGCTTCTCACGCCATCCTACCGTTACGCGCGATACGAGCTGCTGCCCTCGGTCGGCCACCTCCTCATGAGCCGCCGCAGCCCGCGTCGCCTGCTCAGCCGCTGGCCCGAGGGCGAGATGGCCCTTGGCCCCAAGGTGTGCGTTTACGTCCATTGGGACGGCGCCGGGGAGGTGCGGGACCACGTGCTGCACCATGTGCGCAGCCTGGCGGAGGCCGGGCTATCGGTCGTGTTCGTCACGAACGCCGGCTTCCTGCGCCCCGCCGCCATGGCCGCGCTGCAGGGCGTATGCGCCGGCGTGCTGATCCGCAGCAACGTCGGGTATGATTTCGGCGCGTGGCGCGAGGGGTTCGAGATCCTGCAACTGCCGCGCCCGGATACCGAGATGGTCGTGATGGCGAACGACAGCGTTTACGGCCCGGTACGCCCGTTGCACGACCTGATCGGCGCGTTCGATTTCAGCCAGGCCGACATCTGGGGCTGCACCGAAAGCTGGCAGACCCGCTACCACCTGCAATCCTACCTGATCGCCTTCAGTCCCCGCGTGGTCGCGAGCGACGCCTGGCGCAGCTTCTGGGCCGGCGTGCGGCCGACATGGTCGAAGATGTGGCTGGTCCGCCTGTATGAGATCGGCCTGACGCAGGCCATGCTCAAAGCGGGCTTCACTTGCCGGGCCATTTGGCCGTATCAGCGCCTGGTCAACGACTTGGATCCTGACTTGCTGACCGATCACACGGAGGGCGGCCCGAACCTTGCGGACCCGACCGTGCGGGCACGGCAATATCAAACCCGTCACATTCGCAACCTGTCCGTGCTGCGCAGGCCGCTCAACCCGACGAGCGATCTATGGCGTCAACTGATGCAGACGCGCTTTCCGTTTATCAAACGCGAATTGTTGCGGGACAACCCGACCCACGTTCCGGATGTCGCGGAGTGGCGGGAGGTTGCCGTGGCGCAATCCGCGGCGAACCTCCAGCCGATTGAGCGGGATCTGCAACGCACGCTGAGGGACCGGACGCCCTGACGGCTTAGCCGAGCCGCGAGCCGCGCATCAGGCCGAGAGCTTCTCCAACTCGCGCAACACGCTTTCCCCCATGACGGAGGTGCCGACCTTCGCGGTGCCCGGCCCCATGACATCCGCGGTGCGCAGGCCGCTCGCCAGCACGTTGGTGCAGGCGCGCTCGATTAGTACAGCCTCCTCCTCCATGTCGAAGGAGTAGCGCAGCAGCATGGCGAAGCTCAGCATCTGGCCCATCGGGTTGGCGACGCCCTTGCCCGCGATGTCGGGCGCGCTGCCGTGGATCGGCTCATACAGCGCATGGCGCCGTCCGGAGCTGTCGGGAGCGCCGAGCGTCGCCGAGGGCAGCATCCCCAGGCTGCCGGTGAGCATGGAAGCCAAGTCGGACAGCAGGTCGCCGAACAGGTTGGTGGTGACGATCACGTCGAACTGCCGGGGGTTGCGCACCAACTGCATGGCGCAGTTGTCGGCATACATGTGGGACAGCTCCACATCGGCGTACTCCCGCTCATGCAAAGCGGTGACGACCTGGCGCCACAGTAGGCCGCTTTCCATGACGTTGGCTTTCTCGACGCTGCACACGCGGTTCTGCCGCTTGCGCGCCAGCTCGAATGCCACGCGGGCCACCCGCTCGATTTCGTGCGTCGAGTAGGACTCCGTGTTGACGCCGCGCTGCTGCCCGTCCGCCAGGGTCTCGATCCCGCGCGGCTCGCCGAAGTACAGACCCCCCGTGCTTTCCCGCACGATCATCAGGTCGAGGCCGCGGACCACCTCGGGCTTCAGCGTGCTGGCCTCCACCAGCGGCTCCAGCACGATGGCCGGGCGCAGGTTGGCGAACAGGCCCAGCTCCCGCCGGAGCGTCAGGATGCCGATCTCCGGACGCATGTCGAAGCCCAGCTTGTCCCAGCGCGGCCCGCCGACCGAGCCAAACAGGACGGCATCGGCGGCGAGCGCCTTCGCGACCACCTCCTGGGAAATCGGCGTGCCGCGCTGGTCGATGCTGGCGCCGCCGACCAGGTCCTCGGTGATGTCGAAGGCAACGCTGCGCCGGCGCTCCATCCACTCGATCACCCTGCGGACTTCGCGCATCACTTCCGGGCCGATGCCGTCGCCGGGGAGCACCAGCAGCTTCTTGTTCGCAGCCATGCCGTGTGTCCTAAGTGGCCGTGATGCCAGGCATCCAGGGTGCCTGATGGCGGAGGCGCGTTTCGTAGGCGTCGATGGCTGGGCCGCGCTGCATGGTCTGGCCGATCTCGTCGAGGCCGTTCAGCAGAAGCTGCCGTCGCAGCGCGTCCACGGCGAACGGGATCTCCTCGCCGTTCGGCCGCACCACCATTTGGCGCCCCAGGTCGATGGTCAGCCGCGCGTTGCCGCCCATGCGGGCGTCTTCCATCAGCCGGTCGCACACCTCGCGCGGCAGCGCGATGGGCAGGATGCCGTTCTTGAAGCAGTTGGTGTGGAAGATGTCGGCGAAGCTCGGCGCGATCACGCAGCGTATGCCGAAGTCCAGCAACGCCCAAGGCGCATGCTCGCGCGACGAGCCGCAGCCGAAGTTCTCATGCGCGATCAGCACCTCGGCATGACGATACGGTTCGGTGTTCAGCACGAAGTCCGGGCGCTCGGCTCCTGCGCCGTCGAAGCGCAGCGTGTCGAACAGGTGCACGCCCAGCCCGGTGCGCTTGATGGTTTTAAGGAAGCGGGCCGGGATGATCTTGTCGGTATCGACGTTGGCCAGCGGCAACGGCGCGGCGATGCCGGTCAGGACGGTGAAGGGCTGCATCACGCCATCTCCCGCACGTCGGTCAGGCGGCCGGTGACGGCGGCGGCGGCGGCCATGGCGGGCGACAGCAGGTGGGTCCGCCCGCCGGGGCCTTGCCGCCCCTCGAAGTTGCGGTTGCTGGTGCTGGCGCAGCGCTGGCCCGGCTTGAGCTTGTCGGGGTTCATGCCCAGGCACATGCTGCACCCGGCCTCGCGCCATTCGAACCCGGCGTCCAGCATGACCCGGTCCAGGCCCTCCGCCTCCGCCTGCTGCTTCACCAGGCCGCTGCCCGGCACGACCATCGCCCGCACGCCGGGGGCGACGTGCTTGCCGCGGGCAACCTGTGCGGCGGCACGGATGTCCTCGATGCGCCCATTGGTGCAACTGCCGATGAACACGACATCGACCGGGATGCTCGACAGCTCCTGGCCGGGCGTCAGCGCCATGTAGTCGAGCATGCGCTGCATCTGCACCCGCGCGGCCTCGTCCGCGACGGAGGCCGGATCCGGCACGGCGCCGGTGATCGGCAGCACCGTCTCCGGGCTGGTGCCCCACGTCACCATGGGCGCGATCTCCGACGCATGCAGCGTCACGACCCGGTCGTACTGCGCGCCGGGGTCGGACGGCAGGGTGCGCCAGTACTCCACGGCGCGGTCGAACGCCTCACCCTTCGGGGCAAAGGGACGGCCCTTGACGTAGGCGAAGGTGGTCTCGTCCGGCGCGACCATGCCGGCGCGGGCGCCGGCCTCGATGCTCATGTTGCAGACCGTCATGCGCCCGGCCATGTCCAGCCCGCGAACGGCCTCCCCGGCATACTCGATCACGTGGCCGGTGCCGCCCGCCGTGCCGATCCGGCCGATCACCGCGAGCATCAGGTCCTTGGCGGTGACGCCGGGCGCCAACGGCCCATCGACCTGGACCAGCATGTTCTTCGCTGGCCTTTGCAGCAGGGTTTGCGTCGCCAGGACGTGCTCGACCTCCGACGTGCCGATGCCGAAGGCCAGGGCGCCCATTGCGCCGTGGGTGCTGGTGTGGCTGTCGCCGCAGACGATGGTCATGCCGGGCAGGCTGATGCCCTGCTCCGGCCCGATGATGTGCACGATGCCTTGGCGGGCGTCCCGCAGAGGGAAGTATGGCACGCCGAACTCGGCGACGTTGGCTTCCAGCGTCTCGACCTGGATGCGGCTTTCGGGTTCGACGATGCTTTGGCTGCGGTCGCTAGTGTGGATGTTGTGGTCCACCACCGCAATCGTCGCGTCAGGCCGGCGCACCGAGCGCCCGGCCAGCCGCAGGCCTTCGAACGCCTGCGGGCTGGTGACTTCATGCAGGAGGTGCCGGTCTATGTACAGCACGCAGGTGCCGTCATCGAGGCGCTCGACGACATGGCTTTCCCAAACCTTGTCGAACAGGGTCTTGGCTGTGTTCGCCATGCAGTCCTCTCCTAGTTTGGTTACTCGGCCGCCGCCGGCGAGGCGGGCGGGATGGCCATCGACGTGACTTCGCGCGCGCGCTCGGCGATGCGGGCGGACTTGCCGCTGCGGCCGCGCAGGTAATACAGCTTGGCCCGGCGCACGTCGCCGCGGCGGACCACCACGATCTCGGCGATCGTCGGCGCATACAGCGGGAACACCCGCTCCACGCCTTCGCCATAGCTGATCTTGCGCACGGTGAAGTTGCTGTTCAGGCTTTTGTTCGAGCGGGCGATGCAGACGCCCTCATAGGCCTGCACGCGGGTCCGCTCGCCCTCGACCACCTTGACCATGACCCTCAGCGTGTCGCCGGGCTGGAACGGCGGCACGGCCCGGGCGGCGGTGAGCTTGGCGACCTGCTCCGCCTCGTATTGCTGGATGATGTTCATGGGTGTCGTCCTTTCTGTATAATCAGTTATGGCCCGGCGGGCGCGCTGTCCATGCGGGCGTGCCACAGGTCGGGCCTGCGTGTGCGTGTTGCCTGCTCGGCCTGCGCCCGGCGCCAGGCGGCGATGGCGGCGTGATGGCCGGACAGCAGCACGTCGGGCACGCTGCGGCCCTGCCACTCGGCGGGCCGGGTGTAATGCGGGTATTCCAGCAGCCCGGCGCTGAAGCTCTCCTCCTCGGCGCTGGCCTCGGCGCCCATGACGCCGGGCAGCAGGCGGACGCAGGCGTCCAGCAGCACGAGGGCGGGCAGCTCGCCGCCGGACAGCACGTAGTCGCCGATGCTGACCTCTTCGGCGTCCCGGGCGTCCAGCACGCGCTGGTCCACGCCTTCGTAGCGCCCGCACAGCAGCCGGATCCCCGGCCCCCCGGCCAGCGCGCGGACGCGATCCTGCACTAACGGCTGGCCGCGCGGGGTAAGGTAGAGCAATGGCCTGCCGTCATCGGGTCCGATGGCCGCATCCAGCACGTCCGGGCGCATCACCATGCCCGCGCCGCCACCGAAGGGCGTGTCGTCCACCGTGCGGTGCCGGCCCGTCGCCGCGTCGCGGATGTCCTGCACGTCCAACCGCCACAGCCCGGCCGAGAGCGCGCGCCCAGCCAGCGATTGCCCGAGCGGCCCGGGAAACATCGGCGGGAACAGCGTCAAAACGGTTGCGTGCCAGCTCATTCCGCCGCCCGCGCCTCGTCCGGCACCAGCACTTCGTCCGGCGGCGCCACGACCAACGTCCCAGCCGCCACGTTGATGTCGGGCACGCAGGCCTCTGTGAAGGGCAGCAGCAACGGCGCCATGCCCTCCCGCTCGATCTCCAGGCTCGTTCCCGCGCCGTAGTCGTGCACGACCGCCACGCGGCCCACAGGACGGCCCGACCGGTCCAGCGCCGCCATGCCGACCAGATCGGCCAGGTAGAACTCGTCGGGGTCCGGCGGAGGCAGGCGGTCGCGCTCGACGTAAAGCCGCGTGTTGGTCAGGCGCTCCGCCGCGCTGCGGTCCGCAAGGGTACGGCTCTCGGCGTCCGTTAAGGACGCCACGCCCTCCCCGCGCCATGCAAGCGTCCAAGCCCGTCCGCTGTCGTCCAGCAAGGGCCCGTAGCCCGCGAGGTCGGCCGGGTTCGTGGTGTAGCTTTGGATGTGGACCAGTCCCCGCACCCCATGCGGCCGGCCGACGACGCCCATCAGGATGCGGCGGCTCGTCACATCAGCCGGCGGCCTTCGCCGCGCGCTCCTGCGCCTTCTTCTTCGGCGCGGACTGGATGGGCTGCTCGCGGTAGGCCGGCATCGGCGCCAGGCCGGCATGGCCGAGGAACTTCGCCACCCGCTCGGTCGGCAGCGCGCCCTGTCCGACCCAATGCTGGATGCGCTCGCCTTCCAGGCGCACGCGGTCCTCGTGCTGCGCCGGCAGCATCGGGTTGTAGCTGCCGACCTTTTCCAGGAAGCGCCCGTCGCGCGGGCTGCGGCTGTCGGCGATGACGATGTGGTAGTACGGACGCTTCTTCGCGCCGGCCCGTGCAAGGCGAATCTTGAGACCCATCAGATGTTCCTTCGTGGTTGCTTAATAGGGACGCCGTTGCTGCTGCTTGGGCATCAGCGCGCCCATGCCCTGCCGCATCAGCCCCTTCTGCCCCAGCTTGTTCATGCGTTTCATCATCGTGGACATATCGTCGAACTGCTTGAGCAGGCGGTTGATCTCCTGCACGCTGGTGCCTGATCCGGCGGCAATGCGCTTCTTGCGGCTCGCCTTTATCACGTCGGGCGTGCGCCGCTCCTTCATCGTCATCGAGGAGATGATCGCCGCCTGCCGCTTCAGGATGCCCTGGTCGAGGTTCGCGTCCTCGATTTGCGCCTTCATCTTGCCGATGCCGGGCAGCATGCCGAGGATGCCCGACAGGCTGCCCATCTTGCTGATCTGCTTGAGCTGCTTGGCGTAGTCGTCGAGGTCGAAGGCGCCGCGCATCATCTTGCGCGCCAGCTTCTCCGCTTCTTCCTCGTCCAGCGTCTCGCCGGCACGCTCCACCAGGCCGACGATGTCGCCCATGCCGAGGATGCGTCCGGCGACGCGCTCCGGGTGGAACTCCTCCAGTGCGTCCAGCTTCTCGCCGGAGCCGGTCAGCTTGATCGGCGCCCCGGTGATCTGCCGCATCGACAGGGCCGCGCCGCCGCGGGCGTCGCCGTCCATCCGGGTCATCACGATGCCGGTCACGCCGACCGCGTCGTTGAAGGCGCGGGCGGTGTTGACCGCGTCCTGGCCGGTCATGGCGTCGACGACCAACAGGGTTTCCGCCGGGCTGGTCGCCTCGCGGACGGCGCGCACCTCGTCCATCAGCGCCTGGTCGATGGACAGCCGCCCGGCGGTGTCCAGGATGACGACGTCAAACACCTCGCGCCGCCCGGTGTCCATGGCGCGCCGGGCGATCTCCACCGGGGTCTGGCCCGCCACGATGGGCAGGGACGCGACGCCGGCCTGCTGCGCCAGTTGCTGCAACTGCAGTTGCGCCGCCGGGCGCTGTGTGTCGAGGCTGGCGAGCAACACCCGCTTGCGGTCGCGCCGCAGCAGGCGTAGCGCGATCTTGCCGGAGGTCGTGGTCTTGCCGGACCCTTGCAGCCCGACCATCAGGATCGGCACGGGCGCCGAAGCGTTCAGGTTGAGCGGCACCGCCCCGGCGCCGCCCAGCGCCTCCACCAGCACGTCGTTGACGATCTTGATGACGAGCTGCCCGGGGCTGACGCTTTCCAGCACCTCGGCGCCCAGGCTGCGCTCGCGCACCGTGTTCACGAAGTCGCGCACCACGGGCAGCGCGACGTCGGCCTCAAGCAAAGCCAGGCGCACCTCGCGCAGGGCGTCGGCGATGTCGGCCTCGCTCAGCGCGCCGCGGCTGCGCAGGCGGTCGAACACTCCGGAAAGCTTGCCCGACAGCGTGTCGAACATCACGTCACCCCAACAGAAAAGGCGTCGCTGCGCGAACCTTCGCGGAGCGACGTCATGACAAGGCGCTTACCTAGAACCCTTGGGTCCCGGCTGTCAAACAGCCGGCGGCTCGGCGTGCCGCGTCAGCGCGGCGCCAGCACCATGATCATCTGCCGGTTTTCCATGCGCGGCATCTGCTCCACCTTGGTCGCCGTTTCCAGCTCGTTGCGGATGCGCTCCAGCACCTTGATGCCGATGTCCTGATGCGCCATCTCGCGGCCGCGGAAGCGAAGCGTCACCTTGACCTTGTCGCCCTCCTCGATGAAGGACTTCATGGCGCGCATCTTCACTTGATAATCGTTTTCGTCGATATTCGGGCGCACCTTGATCTCTTTGATCTCGATGACCTTTTGCTTCTTCTTGGCCTCATTCTTCTTTTTTTGCTGCTCGTACTTGAACTTGCCGTAATCCAGGATCTTGACGACCGGCGGGTCGGCGTTCGGGCTGATCTCAAGCAGGTCAAGGCCCACCGCGTAGGCGCGCAGGATGGCGTCGCGGGCGGTCATCACGCCCTGCATCTCGCCCTCCTCGTCGATCAAGCGGACCTGGGGGACGCGGATGTCCTCGTTGACGCGGGGTCCGTCGCGAGACGGGGCTGCGGCGGTCATGGGTCCTCGGGCTATTGTACTCTCCTTTAATGGTTCAGGTCTTAGCGGCTTAGGCGCAAAGCGCAGTATTGGACCAGCGCCGGGCACGGATCAAGAAAATCAGCGCGGCGCAAGCCCATTCCTTAAATCGGGAGCCGTCGCCTCGTCTGCAAGCCGCGCCACGGCGTCCTCCAGTCCCAAGACTTCCTGCGCGTCCCCGCCCAGCCGACGCAGCGCCACGGTCCGCTGCTCGGCCTCGCGGCGGCCCACCACGAGGATGGCCGGGACGTGCGCCAGGCTGTGCTCGCGCACCTTGGCGTTGATCTTCTCGTTCCGCGTGTCGACCCGAACCTCCAGCCCACGCATCCGCAGCGCCAGCGCCACGTCGCCCGCGTAGTCGTTCGCGTCCGACACGATGGAGGCGACCACGGCCTGCACCGGGGCGAGCCAGAGCGGGAAGCGCCCGGCATACTGCTCGATCAGGATGCCGAGGAACCGCTCGAAGCTGCCGAGGATCGCCCGGTGCAGCATGACCGGGCGCTGCCGCGTGCCGTCCTCCGCCACATACTCGGCGTCCAGCCGCTCCGGCAGCACGAAGTCCACCTGCAAGGTGCCGCACTGCCAGTCTCGGCCGATGGCGTCGCGCAGCACGAATTCCAGCTTCGGGCCGTAGAACGCCCCCTCCCCCGGATTGAGCTCGTACTCCACCCCGGCAGTGGCGCAGGCCTCCTTCAGCGCCCCTTCCGCCCGGTCCCAGGTGGCGTCCGTGCCGGCGCGCGCCGCCGGGCGGTCGCTGAACTTCACGCGGAAGCTGTCAAAGCCGAAATCGCGGTAAACGGAGGACAGCAGCGCCACGAAGGCCACCGTCTCGTCCGCGATCTGCGCCTCCGTGCAGAAGATGTGAGCGTCGTCCTGGGTGAACGCCCGCACCCGCATGATGCCGTGCAGCGCGCCGGACGGCTCGTAGCGGTGGCACGCGCCGAACTCCGCCATGCGCAGCGGCAGCTCGCGGTAGCTGCGCAGCGCGTGGCGGAAGATCAGCACGTGGCACGGGCAGTTCATCGGCTTCAAGGCGAGCGTCGTGTCCTCGTCCTCCACCCGGGCGATGAACATGTGTTCCTTGTAGTTGTCCCAGTGCCCGCTCGCTTCCCACAGCCTGCGGTCCACCAGTTGCGGCGTCCGCACCTCCTGGTAGCCGGCCGCATTCAGCCGGCGGCGGATGTAGCTCTCCGCCGTCCGGTACAGCGTCCAGCCCTTGGGGTGCCAGAACACGCTGCCCGTCGCCTCCTCCTGGATGTGGAACAGGTCCATTTCTCGGCCGATACGGCGATGGTCGCGGCGCTCCGCCTCCTCAAGCTGGTGCAGGTAGGCGTCCAGCTCCTTCTGGTCGCGCCAGGCGGTGCCGTAGATGCGGCTCAGCATGGCGTTGCGGTGGTCGCCGCGCCAATAGGCGCCCGCGACCTTCATCAGCTTGAACGCCGTGCCCACGTCCCCCGTGCCGCGCATGTGCGGGCCGCGGCACAGGTCGATCCAGTCGCCCTGCTTGTACAGCGTGATGGTCTCGCCCGGCGGCAAGTCGCGGATCAGCTCGGCCTTGTACGCCTCGCCGCGGGCGCCGAAGAAGCGCATCGCCTCGTCGCGGTCCCAGACCTGGCGCTCGAACGGGGCGTTGCGGGCCACGATCTCCCGCATCCGCGCTTCGATCCCGGCGAAATCCTCCGGGGTGAACGGCTCGTTGCGGGCGAAATCGTAGTAGAAGCCGTTCTCGATGGAGGGGCCGATGGTGACTTGCGTTCCGGGATAGAGGCCCTGCACCGCCTCCGCCAGCACGTGCGCGGCGTCGTGGCGGATCATGCCGAGCGCCTCCGGGTCGCGCCGGGTCACGAACACGACGGCCGCATCCTCCTCGATCACCCGGGACAGGTCGGAGAGCGCGCCGTCCACCTTCATGGCGAGCGCCGCGCGGGCCAGGCCGGGGCCGATGGCGGCGGCGACCTCGGTGCCCGTCGCCGGTGCGTCGAAGCGGCGAACCGAGCCGTCGGGCAGGGTGATGGCGGGCATAGAGCAGGCCTTTCGCAAACAGACTGGACGTTTCGTATGGCCTTGGCCCGGCACCGCCGCAACCCCGGCCCGCGCGTGTCAGGCCAGCAGTTCGCAATAAACGTCCAAGGTGGCGGCCTGCATCGCGGCGGTCGTGTAATCCGCCAGGACGCTGGCCCGCGCCCGTGCGCCTATCGCCCGGCGGTCACAGGGCGGCATGGCCAGCGCACCGTCCAGCGCCGCCGCCAGCGCGCCCGCGTCGCCCGGCGGCACCCGCCATCCCGTGACCCCGTGCTCGACGGTTTCCGCGGCGCCGCCGTGGTCGGTCGCGATCACCGGGCGCGCCATCGCCTGCGCCTCGATGACGGCGCGGCCGAAACCCTCGGGTTCGAGCGAGGCGCTGACCACCACGTCCGCCAAAGCGAGCGCGGCCGGCATGTCGTCGCAATGGCCGGCCAAGCGCAGGCGCCCGGCCATGCCGAGCGCCTGCGCCTGCGCTTCCAGTTGCTTGGCAAAGCGCTCGCGGCCCTGGGTCGCGCCGACCAGGACGCAGCAGACGTCCTTGCGGGCGAGCCGGGCCACCGCGTCGATCAGCACGGCAGCCCCCTTCCAACGGGTGACGCGCGCGGGCAGCATCACGACTAGGGTGCCTTCCGGCACCTGCCAGGCTGCGGCAAGCCGGGCGACCTGCGGGCGGGTGACGTGCCCAGGATCGAACAGCGCGGGATCGACGCCGCGCGGGATGATGCGGATGCGGGATGGCTCGACGCCGTGCCGTGCGGCAATCAGCGTCGCAACATAGCGGCTGGCGGCGATCACCCGGTCGCCCTTGGCCATGACAGCATTATAGTGCCGCTTGCCGGGCATCCCTTCGTTGTAAACGCCATGGTACGTGGTCACGAACCGCGCGCCCGTGCGCCTGGCCGCGAGCAGGGCGGACCAGGCGGGCGCGCGGGACCGGGCGTGGACGATGCCGATGCCCTCGGTCTGGATCAGGCGACGGAGGCGGCCGGCGTTGCGCCAGATCGTCGCCGGGTTCTTGCTCGCCAGCGGCAGTCGGACATGCCGTCCACCGGCCCGTTCCACCGCGGCCACCAGCCGTCCGCCCTCGCTCGCCACCAGCGCGATGCTGCCGGCGTCGGCGATGGCCTGGGTTATCTCCACGGTGCCCCGCTCCACGCCGCCGGTGTCGAGCGAGGGGAGCACTTGCAGCACAGTGGCGCCGGGTGGAAGGACGGGCATGGGGGCCGTATAACACGCGCACGGCTCGGAGGCGGTGTATGCAGCAGTCTGGCGAAACGGACCGGGGCGACGGGGTGGCGCTGGCCTGGGTGCGGACGCCCGGGCGCGGGCCGACGGCCGTGTTCCTGCCGGGCTACAGAAGCGACATGACCGGCACGAAGGCGGTGCTGACCGAAGCGTTTTGCGCCGAGCACGGGATGGCCTGCCTGCGGCTGGACTATTCCGGCCATGGCGCCAGCGGCGGGGCCTTCACTGACGGCACGCTTGGGCGCTGGACGGATGACGCGCTGCTGCTGATCGACCGCTTGGCCGAGGGCCCGCTGGTCCTGGTCGGATCGAGTATGGGCGGCTGGATCGCCCTGCTGGCGGCGCTGGCCCGGCCGGAGCGCGTCGCCGGGCTAATTGGGATCGCGGCGGCGCCGGACTTCACCGAGGATCTGATGTGGCAGGCCATGATGCCGGAGGAGCGTGCGCGGCTGGAGCGTGACGGCGTGCTGCACGTTCCCAGCCAGTATGGCGATCCCACCCCGGTCACGGCCGCCCTGATCGCGGACGGCCGCACCCGGCTGCTGCTGGACCGGCCGATCCCGCTGCGTTGCCCGGTGCGCCTGCTGCACGGGCAGCAGGACCAGGACGTGCCGTGGCAAACGGCGCTGCGCCTGGCGGAGCGGCTGGAGTCCGGCGACGTGCAAGCCGTGCTGATCAAGGACGGCGACCATCGGCTGTCCCGCCCGTCCGACCTGGCGCTACTGAGGCGGGCGCTCGGCGGCCTCTTGCTGCAGGATGGCGCGTAGCCCTTCCCGGTAGGTCGGGTACTGCCAGCGCAGCCCGAGCCGTGCCTGCGTCTTCTCGCTGCGGACCCGGCGGTTCTCGTTCCAGAAGCTGCGCCCCATCGCGCTCATGCTGTCCACGGCTTCGGCAAAGAGGACCAGCGGCGGCGGCGCCATGCTTAGCAGGCGCGCGGCTTCCGCGGTCACGTCCGCGCTGGTCGCCGGCTCGTCATCGGCCAGGTTCAGCACGCGGGGACCCGGCGCGCGCGTCTGCTGCATGGCGGCGACCACGGCGGCGGCGATGTCGTCGCGGTGGATGCGGCCGAACAGGTGGCCAGGCTTCAGCACGCGTCGCGCTTGCCCACTGCGCAGGTCATCGAACGCCGACCGGCCCGGCCCGTAGATGCCGGCCACTCGGAACAGGTCAACCGGGCGGCCCGGCAATGCGGCGACCCACGCCTGCTCCGCCTCCACCCGGCGCTGCGCCCGCGGCACGGTGGGCGCCGCCGGCGTGTCCTCGTCCACCCAGCCGCCGTCGCGGCCGCCGTAAACGCCGGTGGTGGACAGGTATCCGGCCCAGCGCAGCCGCGGGCTGGCCTGGATCGCGTCGCCGTAGCGGGCCAGCGCCGGATCGCCGTGCTCGTCCGGGGCTGCTGTTTGCAGGACATGCGTGGCCTCGGCCAAGGACGCCGCAGCGTCAGCAAAGTCCACCAGGGTGACGCCCGGAGGCGCCAGGCGCCCAGAGGGAGTCCGGCTTGTGGCTGTCACCTGCCAGCCCAACGCCGCCGCCCGTGGGGCGATGGCCTTTCCCGTGTAGCCCAGCCCGAACAGGATCAGATGTGCTTCAGCCATTCCGCATCCTACCCGGTTTGCCCATGCGCGCGAGCCGGAGTATGTTTACAGCAGGATGAATAAGTGGATTGCTTTTGTCGGTGCCGGAATTTTGGCCGCATTGGCCGCACTGGGCTTCCCGGCGAGCCACGCAGAAACCCTGCCGGGGGCGGGCAAGCAGACCCCGCCGCGCATCGCTCAGGGCGAAGATTACGACCGCTGCCTTGCCATGCTGAGCACCGATCCACAGGGAGCGTCTGCTTTCGCCGATGCTTGGGAAGCCACCGGAGGCGGAGACGGCGCCACGCATTGCCGTGCGCTGGCCGAGATCACCCTGAGCGCGCCGGAAAAGGGCGCAGAGATGCTGGAAAAGCTGGCCAATGTCAGCAAAGGGCAGGCCGCAGCCCGGGCCAGCCTCTACGGGCAGGCAGATCAAGCTTGGCTGATGGCGGGGGAACCCGGACGGGCATTTGGTGCGGCGACGCTTGCTTTGTCGTTGACCCCTGATGACCCCGGTTTGCTGATCGACCGATCCATCGCTGCGGCTAGCCTTGAGCGCTATGACGACGCCGTGGATGATTTGACCCGGGCGCTCGACCTTGATCCGCGCCGGGCCGATGCGTTGGTGTTCCGTGGCGCGGCCTGGCGGCACTTGAACCAGATGGGGTTGGCGCAGGACGACATCGACCGCGCTTTTGCCTTGGAGCCAGAGAATGCCGACGTGTTGCTGGAGCGCGGGATTCTAAGGCAGCACCGGGGCGATCGTGAGGGCGCCCGGCAGGACTGGGAGCATGCCGTTGCCTTGGGGCCTAACAATGCGACGGGTAATCTGGCGCAACAAAACCTGGCGTTGCTTGAGGCGGGACCAAGCCGGCGCTAGCAACTCACTTCATTAGATACGGTCGCTTAGGCCGAATTTCAGGAGAGACGACGTTTTATGAGTGGCTTCAAGGGTAGTAAGTTTACTGACCGTGCCGAGGCTGCTGCGGCGGCCAAGAAAGCGATGCTTGAGAAGTTTCGCGCCAAGCCGGCGCCAGATGATCCTGCGGTGTTGGCGCGCGCGGCGGAACGTAAAGCGATAGCCGAGGCGCGAGAAGTTCGTGCTGAGGAACGCAGGCGACTTCGAGAAATCGAGGAAGCGCGGCGTATTGCAGAAAATCAGGCGCGCCTTGTTGAGCTGGCGGCGCAAGCTGCAGCGGAAGCGCAACGTAAGGCCGAGCAGGCGGCTCGAGACGAGGAAATCAAGGCCCAACGCAAGGCTGAGCGGGACGCGCGTTATGCGGCGCGCAAGGCGCGGCGGTGAGCCTGGGTTGGGTGGGGCGCCGGATCAGCAAAGCGCCCCGAACTCATGAGGCCGGTTGATGCCGTCATGGATTCGGG